>QMCD01000998.1_pt2 | contig 18588 bp, 10 predicted proteins | sample 1821841 | NCBI WGS metagenome assembly QMCD01 (sample SAMN01991225, study PRJNA193472) | Termite gut metagenome, whole genome shotgun sequencing project. | isolation source: worker | host: Macrotermes natalensis
GATTTTTATCTGCCATCTGCCACCTTTTTGCTCGTATCTATCTGATAATAAACAAATTGGAGCGTTGCAGATACCCGTTGCAGATGTGTGGCAGATACTTTATCTGCAACACATCTGCCACACATCTCCCACCTATCTCCCACCCTGCATCATCCTGCTTCGGACAGGCATATATCCCGCACCGGACAGGGCGCGATTTTAGTTTCATCGCAATGAAACCATCTGTATACGATGAAACCTTTTGTTTCATTACGATGAAACTAAAGGTTTCAACCCTTTGAAACTAAATGTATCACGTGATGAAACTAAAAGTATCACGTGTTGGAACTAAAAGTATCACGTGATGAAACTAAAGATATCACGTGTTGGAATTAAAGGTATCGCGTGTTGGTTTAGCCTGTATGAACACTACAGATTAGCCTACATTATTCATAGTGTAAGTACTTCGTAATAATTATTTTTACGATAAATGAGAATTTATGTTTGAACACAGAGACACAGAGTTTTATCTTTCTTTTAAGAAGAGAACCTGAATAAGAGTACACAGAGAGAGCGACTACGTCGCAGAGAAAAAACGCTGTGCCTCTGTGACTCTGTGTTCTATAAAAAAGAAAAGAACTCTGTGCTTCTCCGTTCAAGGCAGTGCTAAAGAGAACTCTGTACATCCGTGTTTAATTAACCTGCATTATTCATACTGTATTAAAGGAGTTATCACTTCGTTAGTAGTTAAGTAGTTAAAGCCGATACTCCGTGAAGCATATAACATTAGTATCGGCTTTAACTCCTAAGCCAACTTGTTGGCTGTAAACAGAGTGAGGGTAGAATCACTCAAAACCCTGGGAGGGAGAAATAGTCCCGTGGGATGAATGAATGTATTTGCCGCTATGAATAATGCAGGCTAAGTAGGGACTAAATGATAGGCTAAACAGAATCTGTTCATTTGATTACCGGAATAATACCCGCTCCGTATCTGCTCCGTACCAAGTCCGTATCAAGTCCGTCTCTATAGGACACGGAGAAGGTACGGAGCAGACACGGCTTTGATACGGTTTTGATATACACCTCCAACTATATGAGCAGATTCTTCCGACCGTAGAAATATATGGTAAATGTTACTTAAACGCAAGCGTATACGCGTACGTATAACAAGGTGGAATATGCAAGAAATATAAAGGTGTAAGTTAACATCCTTCTGTTATCAACGAAATGTTAAAACTTCGTTCGCCCCGCAAAATTTTATATATTTTCATGTGGTTTTTTATTTTTGATACGTCGTTCTCGAAATGTTTTTTTTAATTTTTAATAATTTATACTTTGATGAACATGAATGTATTATTTAAAATTGTGTTCAGTTTGATTTTGTTGTGCCTCCCATTATGTGGAGTCCACGCTCAGACTGAAAAGGTGACAGTTCATTTGGACAATGTCAATCTCGAAAAGGTGTTCAATGCCATAGAACACCAAACTTCCTACCGGTTTCTTTATAACAAGAACAATGTGGATGCAACACGCCAAGTCAGCATCAACAGTCAGGATGAAGCCCTTTCGTCCGTACTTACCAAGTTGTTTCAAGGATCCGGCATTGCTTATAAGGTTGTAGAGAAACAAATTGTATTAACGGCAGCAAGCGAATCCGACCAACAAAAGGGAAGTACCCGGAAAATAACAGGAGTTGTTAAAGATGGAACGGGAGAACCAATAATTGGAGCGAATATTTTCATTAAGGAAACGGGTAAAGGTACTATTACTAATCTTGATGGTGCTTTTGAACTGGAAGTAGAAGGTAAATCAGTACTTCAGATTTCATCTATCGGCTATGTTACCACATCCGTCACCGTAACCAACCAGTCTAATCTCAATATTGTTCTGAAAGATGATTTCCAGACATTGGACGAAGTTGTTGTGGTAGGGTATGGTACACAGAAAAGAGCCAACCTGACCGGTTCCGTAGCCAATGTGAACAATAAATTGATCGAAAGCCGTCCTATCACTTCCGTATCAGCCGCTTTGCAAGGTTTGCTTCCGGGTGTGACGGTTACTCAACGCAGTGGACAGCCGGGATCGGACAATGGTACAATCCGTGTACGTGGTACCGGTACTTTCAACATATCCGACCCGATGGTTATTGTGGATGGTATGGAATCCAGCATGAACGATATTGATGCCAATGATATCGAGTCTATTTCTGTATTGAAAGACGCAGCTTCTGCCGCTATTTATGGTTCTAAGGCTGCAAACGGCGTTATCTTGATTACTACCAAGCGTGGTAAGGTTGGAACAAGCACGGTAAATTATTCCGGTATGTTTGGCTGGCAGTCTGCTACGGAATTACCGGAATACGCTACTTCCGCAGAATACGCTATGTTGACTAACCGTGCAAATCTGAATACCGGTGGCACTGTCCGTTATACTGATGCTGAGATCGAAAAATTTGCGAATGGTTCTGATCCTTTTAACTATGCCAATACAGATTGGCAAGACCTGTTTTACACAGAATCCGGCTTCCAGACCCAGCATAACATCAACATCAACGGTGGTTCCGAGGCTATGCGCTATATGGCTTCCGTAGGTTATCTGGGACAAGAGGGTATCATCCGTCACGCGGGTAAGGATCAATACAACATACGTATTAACTTGGATGGTAATCCTAAAAAGAATCTTGAAACCTCATTCAGCATGGCATATTCACGCATTGAATTGACGGAACCAACCAATCCGTATGTGGGTGGTGTAGCACAAATCTTCCGCCAAGTGAATATGATTTCTCCTATGGTGCCTTATAAGAAAAAAGATGGTTCTTATGGTACAATTGGTGACGGTAATCCTATTGCGTGGTTGGATAACAACTCCACCAACGACAGAGTACGCCATAGTTTAGACGCTATTGCTTCGATGAAATATTATATCCTTCCGGTATTGTCTGTAAAGGCTATGGGTACTTACAAATTGTACTTTGAAGATCGCCACGAAATGCGTAAAGCACTGAAGTTTACCGATATATGGACACAGGGTGGTGTAGATAAGATGTATGATACAGGTACCACTTACAACCGGGTTGCCGGTGATGTTATTGCCGAATATAAAGACAGTTTCGGTAGCCACAATTTGCAGGCAATGGCTGGTTATCATGCGGAATTGTATAGATACAAAACTACCGAAGCTTATCGTGAAGATTTCCCAAGCCCTATTTTAACAGACTTAAACGCCGGTGGTACAGCTAATTTGAATGCCTCTGGTTATACTCGCGAATTGGCTATGTTGTCATACTTCGGTCGTATCAACTACGACTATGCAGGCAAATACTTGTTTGAAGCTAATGTTCGCTATGATGGTACTTCTCGTTTTGCCCGCGGTAATCGTTGGGGTATGTTCCCATCCGTATCTGCAGGTTGGAGATTCTCTGAAGAAAACTTCTTTGAACCGTTGAAAAACGTTGTAAGTAGTGCCAAACTTCGTGCTTCTTGGGGTCAGTTGGGTAACCAGGATATTGGTCAGGGTTACTATCCCACTGTCTCTACGATGACATTAAGTAATATGGGTTACCCATTCGGTGGAGTGATGCGTCCGGGTGCCGCTACCACAAATGCCGCCAACCGGATGTTGCAATGGGAAAGCACAACTTCATGGGGAATCGGTTTGGACTTCACCTTGTGGAGCAAGCTGAATATGACCGTTGAATACTATGACAAGACCACCAATGACATTTTGATGAGAGTTGCCACTCCTGTTACTTTTGCTTTGGCGAACTTTTATGATAATGTAGGTGAAATGAACAACCGTGGTTTCGAAATCTCGGCAGACTACCGCGAACGTTTCGGGCAAGTGGATGTTACAATAGGTGGTAACATTGCGTTCAACACTAACGAAGTCAGGTCAATGGGTAAAGTAAGGGAACAAATCACTAACAGTAGTGACGGATACAGTTACATCATGCGTGAAGGCGAACCGATTAATAGTTTCTTCGGTTATGCATCAGACGGTTTATTCCAGTCACAAGCAGAAATAGACAACTGGGCTACTTATGATTTCGGTTATAAACCACAAGCGGGTGATATCAAGTATAAAGATGTTAGCGGGCCGGAAGGTAAGCCCGATGGCAAAATCACAACGGCAGACCGCGTAGTATTAGGTTCTTGGGATCCGGGAGTAACATTTGGTTTTAATCTCGGTGCCAACTATAAAGGCTGGGATATCATGGCGTTCTTCCAGGGTGCAACGGACGTATATGGTTATTTGGGTTATGAAGCTGTAGGTTCAATTGGTGGTGATGCTGCCAAGCCTGCCAAGTTGTGGTTGGATAGCTGGACACCGGAAAATACGGGTGCTAAATATCCGCGTGTGACAACTACGTCGAGTGGTACAAGTATGCCACTTACCTGTTCTGATTTCTGGATGCAGGATGCTACCTACGTTCGTCTGAAGAACTTGCAAATCGGTTACACTTTCCCGAAAGCATGGCTGTCCAAGACAGGTATTTCTAATTTGAGACTTTACTACTCAGGTCAGAATATCCTTACTTTCACAGGCTTCCTGAAAGGTTGGGATCCTGAAGCTCCTGCTGGTCGTGGTAACTACTATCCACAGACTCAGGTACATTCATTCGGTTTGAATGTTACATTCTAATTATTAACCTTTTAAAAAGAAATTAATATGAAAAAGTTCATAAAATATTGCTTGCTTATTACAATTTCCGCAGTCTTATCCGGCTGTTCTGAAGATTTCCTGGATAGAGTGCCGGGAGATGCCCTGTCTCCTGCAACATTCTGGCAAACCGAAGCGGATGCTTATTTGGCATTGACAGGTTGCTATCGTCAATTACATAGTCCATATCGCATAGAAGAAATGTGGTATTGGGACTGTACTTCTGATAACCAATATAGTTTTCACATACATGAAAATTATAAACGAATCGCTAATGGTACGATGGACGCTTCCTATACACAAGTTTATAATTATTTTACTTTCCTTGATATCCGTACGTTTAACGAGTATCTGAAAATGGAAAAAAACATTAAATTCTCAGACGACGACGCAGAAAAACCAGAGAAACGTAAACAATATCGCGCTGAAGTGCGTGTGCTTCGTGCCATGAAGTATTTCTGGAAAGTAATGTGCTATGGTGACTTCCCGTTCACGACGACAGAGGTGTTCGAGTCAATCGAAGAATCACTGATTCCTCGTACGTCTAAGAATGAGATTTTGGATTTTATAAAGACAGAGCTGAATGACTGTATCAATGCACTTCCTAAAACGGAGGAAACTGGTCGCATGACAAAAGGTGGTGCTCAGGCATTCTTGACACGTGTATATCTGCTGACCGGCGATTATACCAATGCTGCTTCTACAGCCAAAAAGATCATAGATGAAGGCACATATTCCATGCCGAACTTGACTTATGAAGAGTCGTTCTTGAAAGCCAACCAATATAATTCTGAAGTAATCTTCACGACTGAACATAACTTGTCCGGAAAATATGGCATGTGGTTCGGCGCTTATCTGCCAAATGGCTACGGGGGATGGTCATCCATTGTTCCTACACATAGTTTGGTAGAAGCTTACGAAATGAAGAGCGGTTTGACAACTGCTGAAGACTCGACATTTGATCCTACTAATCCTTACGTGAATCGTGACCCGCGTTTGCGTGCCAGCATTGTTTATCCCGGGCAGGTTTGGGCGACTTATACTGAGGGATTCCCATCTGTTGTTCCGGGAAGCGATGACTATGCTTTGGATGCCAACAACGCCACCCATACCGGTTACAACTTCAAGAAGTTCTATTCCGATTTGAGTGAATATCCGAATGTATGGGATGCCGAACGTAACTTCCCTGTTCTGCGTTATGCAGAAGTGTTGCTGTCGTATGCTGAAGCTAAGATTGAACTAAACCAAATAGACGCTTCCGTATATGAATACATCAACGAAGTGCGCACAAGAGCAGGAATGCCGAATGTAGACCAGACCAGGTATGCAACACAAGAAAAACTGCGTGAATTGGTACGTCGCGAGCGTCAGGTAGAATTTGCTTATGAAGGTCTGCGCCGTTGGGATATCATTCGTTGGGGCATTGCCAAAGATGTACTGAGTAAACCGGTTGTTCGTGTAGAAGGTGAATTGCTGGAAACAAAGAATGCTGAGGGAGACTTTAATGTGAATATCACAGGTACTACCGTAGAAGAAACCCGCACGTTCACAGTAGGCAAAAATGAGGTGTTGCCCGTACCGCAAAGCGTTATTGATGCCAATCCGAATATAACGCAGAATCCTAATTATTAATAACTGTACTTTTAAAGTATCTCGTCATAGTTAGTTTGTACTATAAATGACGAGATACTTAAGAAACTGTTTTGATTTTGCTCAGTATTTTTTTTAGGAGGTTTGTTTGAGGATGTTTTTCTGTTTTTACAAGGAGCATAGCGAGCTACGTAACTAATAAAAACAGGAAGACAGACCCAAAAAAAACTTAGAAGAAGCTGATGAAAATTTAAAAAAGGAAAATCAAAACAGTTTCTTAAGTACTTATAAAAAATAGGAGGGAAGAAATCCGGGTTCTTCCCTTTCTTTTTATAGATTTGTAATCTATTTAAGGTATCTCCATGAAATATGTTAATCTTTGCTTGGGGCTGACATGCTGTTTACTTCTTTACTGGAAAGTAGATACGTATCTTCCATTTCAATTATGCGAATTGGAACATAATAGTCTGTTGGTAATGGATACCTCCACTTGGTGGCAAGCATTGTCTGTTCCGGGAGGGCTGGGAGAATGGATTGGTTTATTCGGAATCCAATTTTTCGCGTTTCCCCACTGGGGAAGCATGGTCTTTCTGTTGCCTGTATGCTTACTTTGGGGAGTATTGGCATTTCTGCTCCATCGTAGCGGGATTACTTCTGTTTGTCTTCCGTTGGCTTTCCTGCCTGTAATATTTCTGGTTCTCTCTCTATACGATAATAATTATTATTGGTCGGGAGCCATCGGATTGACAGCCGCTTTGACTGTGCTATGCTTCGTTTTATATCCTGCCGTTGACAAGCGATGGCGGATAGGATTGTTCCTATTGGGAGCATTGCCGGTGTACCATCTTTTTGGTTCTGTTGTGACGGTATATATTTGCTGTGGACTATTGCTCATGGCAGAACGTCCCTACCGGCTTACATCAGGAGTACCTGTAGCAGTTTTCAGCCTTATATTTGTAGCAGGATGGGGATTGGATTACTGGAGTTACGCCGACTTTTCCCCTTCCTCTTATTATAATCCCATTATGAATGCAATGCCTGTCTATCATTGGCTTGCATGGATAGCACCCGTTTTGTTGATAGCGTTAGTACGCTTTCTCTCCGCAAGAATTAACGCATGGCGGCATGTTACCATTGTATTGGTAAGCGCCGGACTGTGGCTGTTTTGTGCCGGAGGATACCTTATACACGAACACAAGTTCCGCAATACGTCCGACCAGGATTTGTGGCGGTTAAATCATTATGCATTCACCGAAGAGTGGGACAAGATACTTGATTTCTTTTCCACAGTTCCTCTAACTAATCAACTCTATATGAATTACGCCAACTTGGCCTTAGCCAATAAAGGTATGCTGGGCGACTATGCTTTTCACTTCCAGCCTATGGGAGTGCAAGCATTGTTGGTAAACGTTAACAATACAAACACGATACGCAAACTGGCAAGCGATGTAAATTACACCGTAGGATGTATGGGCGAAGCCCAACAGCATGCTTTTGAAGCATTGACTACTTCTTCTCACATGATGGGAGTACAGCCTCTCATGAGACTGATAAAAACGAACTTAGTCTACGGACATTATGCCGTTGCGGAGAAATATCTGTCTTTTATGGAAAAAACGCTTTTTTACAAGGATTGGGCTGCCAAATACCGCACATTCCTTTATAACGACAAAGCAGTACAGGAAGATCCGGAATTAGGCGGAAAAAGACGCGGGCTTAGCCGGACAAACAGGCTCGCCATGTTTTACGGATGGATACCTGAACTGGAAGATATCGTAGAAGCCAATCCGGAAAACCATACGGCCATGACTTATATGGGGCTGTCTTATTTGCTCAATAAAGACATGGAAGGATTCCATAAGTTTCTGGACAAGTATTATGGAAGCCAAGGGCTGAAGGTGTTGCCGGTTTCTTTCCAGCAAGCGGTCATTGCAATCTTCCAGCAGGAACGGGAGCAATGGGACAGGTATCATCTTTCGCCGAAAGTGATAGAACAGTATGATCAATACAAAGTACTTTTTGTAAATAACCGGAATAACCCTAACCGGAAAAATGTGATGGCACGTGCTTTTAGCAATACATTTTGGTATTATTTGATGTTCGTTTAAAATAAGAGAAGTTACAATGAGACATACATGGATTTATGGTTTATGTTTATTGCTGGCAGCATGTCAGTCCAATATACAAGTAACGGAACAGTCGGACATAGTGTCTCCTATGGAACGGGAATATGCCGATATGGTTATTCCCTGTAATATTGCCCCCCTTAATTTCTTTTTGGGTATAGATGATTGTGAAGCCATAATTCTGATATATGGCAACCACCGGGTGACTGCTTTGTGTGATAAGGGAGCAGCCATTCCCGATGTGGATGAATGGAAAAAATTGTTGTCGGTGGCAAAGGGAGAGCGGGTGCAGGTGTTGCACTGCCTGAAGACAGAACAAGGATGGAAGGCATATCGGCCATTCTATATTAGGGTATCGGCAGATACTATCGACCCGTATCTGGTGTATCGTCTTATCCCCCCCGGTTACGAGATATGGAACGAAATGGGCATTTACCAGCGAAACCTGGAAACGTTTGAGGAAAAGCCATTGCTGACCAATAAACAAACAGGGATGAACTGTATGAACTGCCATTCTTTCTGTAACTATGAACCGGATAAGATGATGCTCCATTTGCGTGCTAACCACGCCGGCACTTTACTGATAAACGGGGACAGCAAAACCAAACTGGACACTCGCACAGAACAGACAATTGCACCATTGGTTTATCCTTACTGGCATCCTGGCGGAAAATATATCGCATACTCTGTGAATGATACCAAACAACTGTTTCATACCAATCATCAAAACAGGATAGAAGTAATGGATTTGGCTTCGGACGTAGTGGTATACGATGTGGAAAAGAATCGTTTGCTCACTACTCCGCCCCTGTTCAGTGAAGAACGCTTTGAAACTTTTCCGGCTTTCTCTCCCGACGGTAGCAAACTTTATTTTTGTACGGCGGCGCGCATGTCAATGCCTGACGAATACAATAAAGTAAGATACAGCTTGTGCAGCATTGAGTTTAATGAAGCAAAAGGAACTTTCGGTCAAACTGTAGATACCTTATTTCAGGCAGATGTCCAGGGTAAAAGTGCGTCTTTCCCTCGTGTTTCACCGGATGGGCGTTTCCTTATGATGACCTTGTCGGAATATGGCAACTTTTCGATATGGCATCAGGAGGCAGACCTTTGGATGATTGATTTGATTTCCGGGGAATTAAAATATCCGGATGCGTTGAACAGTTCTTCTGTAGAGAGTTACCATTGCTGGAGTAGTAATAGCCGGTGGGTAGTATTCAGTAGTCGCAGGGGAGATGGACTTTATACACGTCCTTACATCTCTTATGTGGATGCCGAAGGTACAACCCATAAACCGTTTGTGCTTCCGCAGCAACAGGGTGATTACTATCAGCGTTCTCTTTACTCTTACAACATTCCGGAATTCGTAAAAGACAAGGTGAAGGTTTCCGGACAACAGTTAGCGGAAGAGGCGATAAAAAAGGAAGCTCTCAAAGTTGGGCCATTATTGACTACGCCTTGACTTGTTCATATTGTAGTGGTTAAACTTTGTCGGTAGTTAGCAGTCAAAGTAGTTATCACTTCACTCAAAAGAGACTTATTAATCTTTATAATAAATATATTAAATGAGAACCATGAAATTAAAAAACTTCTTACCACTTTTGTTATTACTCCTTCTGCCTGCCTGTGTGCAAGCAAGTGAAAAACACCGCTTTGAGATAAAAGACGGCCAGTTCGTCTACGACGGCAAACCTACACGGATAATTTCGGGCGAGATGCATTATGCACGTATTCCGCACCAATATTGGCGTCACCGCATGAAGATGTTGAAAGCTATGGGCTTGAATGCCGTTGCTACTTACGTATTCTGGAACTTCCACGAACCCGAACCCGGTAAATGGGATTTCACCGGCGACCGGAACCTGGCGGAATATATAAGAATAGCCGGCGAAGAAGGCTTGATGGTGATACTCCGTCCCGGCCCTTACGTATGTGCCGAGTGGGAATTCGGAGGATATCCCTGGTGGCTTCAGAATGTAGAAGGACTTGAGCTGAGGCGCGATAACGAACAATTCCTGAAATATACGCGTCTGTACATAGATAGATTGTATAAGGAAGTGAGCAAATTGCAAATCACCCAGGGCGGTCCTATTATTATGGTGCAGGCTGAAAATGAATTCGGCTCCTACGTGGCGCAACGCAAGGATATTCCACTGGAAGAACACCGTGCTTACAACGCCAAGATTGTGCAACAGTTGAAGGACGCCGGTTTCGATGTTCCCATGTTTACTTCGGATGGCAGCTGGTTGTTCGAGGGTGGTTCGGTGCCCGGCGCATTGCCCACTGCCAATGGAGAAGGAAACATCGAGAACCTGAAAAAGGTAGTGAACGAATACAATAACGGACAAGGCCCGTATATGGTAGCAGAGTTCTATCCCGGCTGGTTGGCTCATTGGGTGGAACCGCATCCGCAGGTTAGTGCATCCAGAATTGCCCGCCAAACGGAGAAGTACCTCCAAAACGATGTGTCGATTAACTACTACATGGTTCATGGAGGAACAAACTTCGGCTTCACCAGCGGCGCTAACTATGATAAGAATCGCGATATACAGCCCGACTTGACCAGTTACGACTACGACGCCCCTATCAGCGAGGCGGGATGGGCTACACCTAAATACGACTCTCTGCGCAGCGTGATAAAGAAGTATGTGAATTATCCCATTCCTGAAATCCCTGCACGCACGCCGGTGATAGAAATCCCTTCCATTAAGTTAACCAAGATTGCTAATTTGTTCGCGGCTTTGGAATCGCAAAATCCGGTGGAGAATGACCGTCCGGCCACTTTCGAAGAACTGAACCAAGGCAATGGCTATATATTGTATAAAAAGCACTTCAATCAGGGAATTGAAGGAAAGCTTGTGGTGGAAGGTTTGCGCGACTATGCGCTGGTCTATGTGGACGGAGAGAAAGTAGGTGAACTGAACAGAAATACCAAAAGCTACTCCATTGACATCAATATACCTTGGAACAGTACGCTGGAAATTCTTGTGGAGAACATGGGGCGGATAAATTACGGTTCGGAAATTATTCATAATAAGAAAGGTATTATCAGTCCGGTGAAGATCAATGATAATATCATTGAAGGCGGATGGCAAATGTACCGGTTGCCTATGGACAAGACGCCGGACTTGGCTAAGATGCCTCAGGCTACCGTCCATGATAATGTAGAGGGCGCTACCGGAAGAAACCTATTGGGAAAACCTGCCATTTACAAGGGTACATTCAGTTTGGCTGAAACCGGTGATACTTTCCTCGATATGGAAGATTGGGGTAAGGGAATTGTCTTTGTAAACGGTGTGAACATAGGTCGTTACTGGAAGGTTGGTCCTCAACAGACTTTGTACATTCCGGGCGTTTGGCTGAAAAAGGGAGATAATGAAATCGTTATTTTCGAGCAGCAGAATGATAAGCTCCATACTACGGTGAGTGCAACAACGGTTCCGGTATTGACCAAACTGAAGATTGAGAAATAATGCAAAAGGAGTTTCCCTGCATTATTCATTCCGTAGATTAAAGCATCGGAATTCATCTCACGGGACGAAGAAATTCATTCCGTGAGATGAAAAAATCCGTCCCATGAGACAGTTCTTTTCTTCTCATGGGACGGATTTTTTCTTTTCGTGAACTTAATATACTTATCTGCAATAATGCTCCTGAATGATAAGTTAGCGGTGAGAATGGGTACGCGGACGACGCGTATCCATTCTCACCGCTAATAATCATTCAGGAGCATTATTGCAAATACACATTACTTCTTTCCCGATACAACAATTCTGAATTTACTGAAACTGCCGTCGTCAAAGTGTACACTTTCCTCCTTCTCATACTTGATTGGCACTGTCAGTTTCAGCAAATCTATGATTTTATCAAACGACTCGTCCTGGAATGTGGCACGATAAGGCTGGCGGAAAATATCCTCGTCTGCCATTACTATATCTACATTGAAAGTCCTGCCGATTCTTTTGAATACGTTAGCCAACGGCTCGTCTCTGAAAGCCAGAATGCCGTCTTTCCACAATAGCCATTGGGAAGCGTCGGTTGTGGTTCTGTTATACCGTGCCGACAGGTTGTTGTAAACCAGGCGCTGGTTGGGCAACAGCCTCAGGTTCTGTTTCTCACTTATATTCACATTCAGGGCGCCTTCCACCAGAGTTACTGCTGTAATGGTATCGGTTGCGTACGATTCAACATTGAATTGCGTGCCGGTAGCCACTACCGTCATATTCTTGGTGTTTACAATAAACGGATGCTTTTCGTCCGATTGTACTTTGAAGAATGCTTCTCCCGTTAAGTACAATTGCCGGGTATCATTATCGGAGAAGTTCACCGGATACCGCAGTTTGCTTCCGGAGTTCAACCAGACAATAGATCCGTCCGGAAGTTCTACTTTAGAGGAAGTACCCCAGGGGGAAGTAATCTCCTGAGTGACGAGTACTTCATCTGCCAGGACATTGTAGTCCCACCATAAATAGGCAGCCCCAAACAAAAGGGGCAAGAGAATAACTCCTGCAATCCGTTGCCACCATAACAGGATTTCCTTTTTCTGAAACTTTGCGGTTCTTCCTATTACTTTAACCATGGCACGGTCTACATCAATATCTTCGGGACGGAATGCCGGAGAGGATGCGTGCATGATATTCCTCATTCCTTCAAAATAGGCTTTATTTTCAATACTGTCGTTTACCCACTGCATTAAATAATCCTTTTCTTCTTCTGTCATTTCCCCGGAGAAGCATTTTCCTATTATTTCATCAATATCTATCATATATTGTTCGTCTTCCATATCTTCTACACCTTAAAAAATTATATGTTATCATCTCCCATTATCATACAACGACGTATCTCTGCTTATAATCCACAATCGTTTAAGTTTTATTAAGTATATAACAATGCTAAAATCAATGGGAGAAAGTCTTTCAAGTACAATTTCAGTAGCCCTATAGCCTTTCCTATACGTACTTCTACCGTACGTTCGGACACTTCGAGCTGTTGGGCTATCTCTTTGTATTTCATGCCATTCAAACGGCTCATGACAAAAACCAATTTACATTCTTTAGGTAATTTATTCAGGGCGTTCTCCAAATTATCGTGTAAATCGGAATAAAGAATGTAGTCTCCGGTATTCATACTGCCATAATTACCATACGTATTCATATACTTCTCATACTCCCGAACGCTTTGGCTGTGACGTATTTCATCAATGCAAGCGTTTTGCACAGACCGAAGAAGGTATGATTTCAAGGACGTTCCGATATTCAACGTATTTCTATCTTCCCATAGTTGGGTAAAAATATTCTGAACGATATCTTCGCAAAGAGACCGGTCAGGCAGGAGAGTACCTCCAAAAAGTACTAAATCCCTATAGTACTTCTTGAATAATAAAGAAAAAGCTTCTTTGTCTCCGTTTTTTAGTTCTGCCAATAGACAAGACTCTTGCTGCATAATTATCTAATGTATTTTCCGCCAAATTTACTAAATTTCCCTCTATAATTATAATTATCGTTTTAAGTAATTGCAGAATTAGCAGAATAAATTGTAAATAATGCGAATCAGGAGTTAAAGGAGTTATCGCTTCGCTCAGGAGTTAAAGGAATTAAAGCCGACACTCCGTTTATGCGTTAACTTTGCATAGCCCTACGTATTAATAGCTCCGCAAGCCGGGCAACGCCCTTTCTTTTTTAGCTTTTGTCCGCAATGCCCGCAACGGTAACGATAGGCAGCGAGCGTGGCGCGTTTTTTCAGGAAAATCCAAACAAATGCGGCAAAGAAACCATAACCGATATATATCTGTGTAGTGAATATAAAGAAGAAATAACAGAAGATACAACATGAAGCCAATCCCAGCAGGTAGAATATAGCGGCGGCAGGCTGTAGTTGGCGGAATAAGTCGTCGAGCACCGCCAATAGTATAATTATAAACAACCAGATACTCAGCAGAAAGACAGAAAGAATGAATGGGACCTTGAAAGGTGAAAGAGTAGGATTGAAGTAAAAATGTTCCCACGTTTCGGGCGCGAAGACTTGCACGGACTCGTACACCATAGCGCTAAACGCCATCAGCAGGCAGAGAAACAACGGGTATGCACTGTCAATGTCATTGAAATAAACCATCTTCAACTGCTTGCGGCGGAACTGGCGGAAAACCCAGACGCCGATAAATAAGGCGAAAATGATAACGAAATACGAAGCGTGCGTATCACTGAACAAATAAATGGATTGTGAAATACTGTCCGTAGGAACAAAAGATTGCATCATTTCCCGTTCACTAATCCAGCCCTGTATCTCTTGGGAATGTGCCAGTTTCACCCAAATACTATCTACGCTGTCTACCGGGTAGACGGCAAACTCGGCTACCACAACACGGTCTCCTTTATAAAGGGTTTCATAACAGTCTTTCACCGGCAGGCAGGCAAGAACGACGGAATCAGTCACCACCTCCAGATTCCTGTTCAGAGTATAGTGCCGTTCGTACAGATAGGTTAAAGAATCGCGGGTCGCATTGCTCATCCCTTCGACATCCAGGTTGGGACGGGAGTAACGGCAGGAGGCAAAAAGGAAGCAAAGCAGTAAGGAGATACCAATCAAGGCGGATATACGCCGATAATCCGTTCTTCTTGCTTTACGTAGATCTGCGTAAGGCTGCGCTTCGAGATAATCTGCGCAGGGCTGCGCTTCCAAATAATAGTTCCTTTCCTTAGTCTGCATACACTTTCATCTGACAATTCTTACAATCAAATTCCAGGCGGAAACGTTTACCGTCAGTCGCCGACAAATAGTATGGCTCCCGGTAAGGCGAACGCCCTTTCCCGTAAGTCGGGCACCAACCCATACTGTACCGCAGGCAATGTTTGCAGAACATCAATACGGCATCCGGTACAGGTTGCTTTTCGTAGGCGGGGGCCACGGAAGTAACTCCGTGGTCATTATAGAAAGAAGCGGCACGGGTATTCATCACGTTGCCGAGATAGGTCAATGAGGTAGTCGAAGCTTCTGACTGGTGCGCGGTATCTCTCCAAACAGCCAACTCCCGGCGGTAATTAATTCTACGAACAACAATTAGCCTCTCTATCACCTGGCGCCGCCAATCCGTTAACACCGAAGCGGGTATAAACCAATCAGAAGTTTCCACCCTGCACTCCAACATCTCGAATGGAGTATTCCCCAACTTAGCCAGCCGGGCGCGGAGACTGTCAATTTGCGGGGTGCGGGCAAGCTCTTTCTCGTAAGGGAAAGAGATCGTCACGCTGTTATCATCCTCATCCGTGGCAGTCAAGGCGAAACCAAATGAGGTATCGGCAAGCAATAACGTCACACCGATTTTACGTTCGGAAGACTTATGAGCCAGCAATTTCTCAAATTCCTGGTCGAAGTTACGATAAAGCAATGTACGCGGGCGAATGCGTGATATCTCTCCCGCCGGATAAAGCTTATTTCCGTCTACACGGTTTATCCGAAACCCTTGCAAGTGTCCCTGCTCGTCAAGGTAACAGACTCCATCTCCGTTATTGAAAGATTTCAGCCCGGCCACCGTGAGGTATTTGTCCCGTTGTTCTTTCATGGTTCCCATCTCCTCGCCAAGTGATTTGGGAGTATCGAATGAGGAGATTTCATTCGTGCGCCCGCGCAGGAAGTAATGGGTAAATCCCCGGCTGAAACTTTTATCCAACTGTGGACGGAAAGTATAATGACATGTACCGGAAGAAGCGCGCGCGTATTCTTTGCGGCGAGCGAAGATGGCGTCCAACTTCCGGCGGTAAGCGGCGGTTACGTTCTTTACATAAGAAACATCTTTTAAACGGCCTTCTATTTTAAGTGAAGTAGCGCCCGCATCGAGCAATTCTTCCAGAACTTCGCTCCGGTTAAGGTCTTTGAGTGAAAGCAGATGTTTGTCGCGTACGATTGTTTTCCCGTCCGCATCCGTAAGGTTGAAAGGCAAACGGCAAAACTGGGCGCACTCGCCCCGGTTGGCGCTGCGGCCAAAGCATGCCTGGCTCACGTAGCACTGTCCGCTGTAACTCACGCAAAGCGCCCCGTGTACAAAGACTTCCAGCGGCACATCCGGGCACGACTCGTGAATACCGTGTATCTCTTGCAAGGAAAGTTCGCGCGCCAGCACCACTTGCCTGAAACCGGCTTCGGAGAGGAAACGGACTTTCGCGGGTGTACGGTTATCCATCTGTGTGCTGGCATGAAGCGGGATAGGCGGTAAGTTCAGACGGGTAATTCCCATATCCTGAATAATCAGCGCATCAACTCCCGCACGGTATAAATCCCAAATCATCTTTTCCGTATCGTCCAATTCTTCTTCCTTAAGAATGGTATTGACGGCTACGTAGATGCGGGCGTTATACAAATGGGCATGGGCAACTAACGCGGCTATATCTTCCGGGGAGTTACCGGCTGCGGCGCGCGCGCCAAATCTGGGCGCACCTATATATACAGCATCTGCACCATGATTAATAGCCTCTATGCCACATTCCAGGTTCCGGGCAGGAGCCAACAGTTCTATTTTCCGTTGCTTTATCATAATTATCCGGCAACTTCCTTATTTAATATCATCAATATTATAAGGAGTTTCCTGATATACAAAGTAATTCAACCAGTTAGAGAATAGCAGGTTGGCATGAGCGCGCCAACGTACCGAAACACCTTTCTCCGGATTATCGTCCACATAATAATTACGGGGAACTTCAATAGGCAGCCCCTTGTCTACGTCTCTGCGATACTCCGTGTCCAGCGTCAGCGGAGAGTATTCCGAATGTCCGGTTACAAAGAACTCACGACCGCCACGCGCCACCGCCATATAAACGCCCGCATCTTCCGATTCGGAAAGCAAAGTCAGTTCGGGTACTTTCAGAATATCTTCTTTCCGTATTTCCGTATGCCGGCTATGGGGAACATGGAACCTGTCATCGAAACCACGGAAAATAGGGTGCAACGGTTCGAGCGAACGGTGTTGAAACACACCGAACATCTTTTTCTCCAACGCATACTTCGGTACTCCATAATGATGGTAAAGTCCCGCCTGCGCCGCCCAGCAAATATAAAGGGTGGATGTGACGTGCGTACGCGCCCAATTGAAAATCTCCATCATCTCATCCCAATAAGTAACTTCCTCGAACTCCATTTGTTCTACGGGCGCGCCGGTTATAATCATACCGTCGTACTTCCCTCCGCGCATGTGCTCAAAGTCGGTATAAAACGTCTGCATGTGTTCCACCGGTGTATTCTTCGACGTATGACTTTTGATTTTCATAAACGAGATTTCCACCTGAAGCGGTGTATTAGAGAGTAGACGCACCAAGTCCGTTTCCGTAGTAATTTTCAGAGGCATCAAGTTCAGGATAACGATACGCAGCGGACGGATATCCTGTTGAGTGGCGCGCGAGTTGTCAATAACAAATATATTCTCTTCTTTCAGCAACTCTATCGCCGGCAGTTTATCGGGTAAGTTTAATGGCATAATTTATCAAAGAATCTAGTTATTAAAGTACAAAGGTACGTGATAATTTTGGAATCTCCTGCGAAAGAACTAAAATGTAAGGTAAAACCCGTAAATAAGGGTTTAAAATCAGGTGGGAGTGGATACGCGGACGACCCGTAGAATGGGTAAATTCATGTCACAATCATTGCCGTCCTCATACCTACCCGCCTCTACCTATGTTATTTCAGGGGTTCACCGCCTTCACACACCTCTGTAATTCCCTTATTCATCGTGCATAACGGGTGAAATCACCCTGCAAAAAGTGCCCATTTCAGGGCTTCACCGCTTTCACCTTGGCATTACAATAATATTATAATGAGAATAGCAATAGTATTATAATGAAATAACATAATCCGGAGAATCAACCGTTACGATACTCCGTGAGAGATATAGCAGGAATATCGTGCTAAATCACCGGACGGAACAACGGTCAACTCCAGTTGTCCGATCAGCCGACTACAGTCGGCCGATCGGACAACTGGAGTCGGCTTATCGGACAACTGTAGTCGGCCGCTTAACCGACTGTGTGCTAATCCGTTTGTAGTATATATGAGAGGTTTAGCGGAGCGAAGCAGTGATTAGGGATTAAGTAGTTAGTAGTAAGTAGTTAGTAGTAAGTAGTAAGTGATTAGTAGTAAGTGATTAGCAATAGTATCTCTATTCTCCTCCTCCTGGGAGGCTACTCTCTATACACATCTTCAAAGAGTTCTTTGTTCTATTTTGAGATGCGTCAATACCTCTATCCTA
>QMCD01003318.1_pt1 | contig 18585 bp, 17 predicted proteins | sample 1821841 | NCBI WGS metagenome assembly QMCD01 (sample SAMN01991225, study PRJNA193472) | Termite gut metagenome, whole genome shotgun sequencing project. | isolation source: worker | host: Macrotermes natalensis
TCGATCTGGCGGCCGGCCTCGATCGCCTCGATGACGGGGCGGATGCCGTAAATGATATTGTTGTTCATGTTTTTAGTGATTAGTGGTTAGTGGTTAACGGTTAGTGATTAATGGTTAATCTTTTTTGAAAGATCACTAACCACTGACAGTTAACCACTAAAAAAGGGGCACCGCAGCGCCCCTCAGATATCTTGCATCCCCGTAAAAACTTACTTCACAAGTTTATTCGTCGCCGAATCGGGAAATACCACCCACGGTTTGAACGTCTTAGCGTCCTCGAAGTCCATGAGTGCGTACGAAATTATGATCACCACGTCGCCGACCACCGCCTTGCGCGCCGCCGGACCGTTGAGGCAGATACAGCCGCTGCCGCGCTCGCCGCGGATGATGTAGGTTTCGAGGCGCTCGCCGTTGTTGGCGTTCACCACCTGCACCTTCTCGCCGGGGATCATGTTGGCGGCGTCGAGCAGGTCTTCGTCGATGGCTATGCTGCCGACGTAGTTCAGGTTGGCCTCGGTTATGGTCGCCCTGTGGATCTTCGACTTTAAAACTTCTATCTGCATTTTCATACCATTCGCATGTTGTCTATCAGGCGTACATTGCCCGCCTTTACCGCAACGCACCCCTGAATGCCGTCTGAGGCGCCGTCTTCCCAACTGCCGACCCTTTGCAGGGTACTGCGGTTTACCAAATTGAAATATATCGTCTCCAGCCTGCCGTCGGAGTTTATCGTCTCGGTTACAAATCTCTCTACCTCGGTGGGCGTCATCTTTCCAACCTGTTCCGCACCCTCGCGCAGCGCCTTATATATTAAAGGAGCGGCCTCGCGGTGTGGCGGGTCGAGCAGCGTGTTGCGCGAGCTCATGGCCAACCCGTCGGCCTCCCTCACTATCGGAGCGGCAACGATCTCCACCGGCAGACCCAACTGCCTCACCATCTCCCCCACCACGGCCACCTGTTGGAAATCCTTCTCCCCAAAATAAGCCCTCGCCGGACGCACCAACCCGAAAAGCCTGCTCACAACCTGTGCCACGCCGTTGAAGTGCCCGGGCCTCGTAGCCCCTCCTTGTCCAACTCTCCGAAATCGAACACCCTCGTGTCGGGCTCGGGATAAACATCCTCGATCGCGGGCATGAAAACCACGTCGGCCCCCGCCCTCTCCAGCATTGCCAAATCGGCCTCCGGGGTGCGCGGGTAACGGCGCAGGTCGTCCCGGTCGTTGAACTGGGTGGGGTTCACGAAAATGCTGACCACCACCGTCGCACTCTCGCGCCGCGCAAGCTCCACGAGCGAGATGTGTCCCGCGTGGAGCGCCCCCATCGTGGGAACGAACCCTATCCCGCTCTCCGGTATGCCCATCAGGGCTTCCTCCAACTCTATGCGTGTGCGCGCAACTTTCATTCCCATCGGTTTAGCGGGGCAAAGTTAGAGATTAGAATAATAATAACGAACTTTTCCGGCAAAAAATTATAACTTTGCCAACAGACTATAATTAATTCAAGGTATGAAAAAAATATTAACTGCAACGTCTATGTGTGCAATAATCATGGGGGCCTTCTCGTGCGGCGGCCCGAAACAGGAGATGCAGGATGTGAAAAACGAGGATTTCGTGTGGGTGGCCGACACGTTCGACGACGTGAGGGTGCTGCGCTATCAGGTGCCGGGATTCGATCAGTTGCCGCTCAACGAGAAACTGTTCGTCTATTATATGAGCGAGGCGGCCGTATGCGGGCGCGACATACTGTTCGACCAGAACTGCCGCGAAAACCTGAGCGTTCGACGCACGCTCGAAGCGATCTACAACGATTATAATGGCGAGCGCAAGGGCGCGGAGTGGAACGCTTTCACGACGTACCTCAAAAAGGTGTGGTTCGCCAACGGGATACACCACCACTATTCCAACGACAAGTTCACGCCCGGATTTTCGCGGGAATACTTCGAAGGACTTCTGGCGGCGCTGCCCGGTGGAAGCCTGCCGGAGGATTTGAAAGAAGCTATGGGCCGTATCGAGGCTGTGATCTTCGATCCGGAGGTGATGCCCCTGCGCGTCAACCAGGCCGTGGGCGCCGATATGCTGCTTACCTCGGCGATGAACTACTATGAGGGCGTGACGCAGAAAGAGGCTGAGGAATTCTATGCTGCGATGGCCGACCCGGCCGATCCCACCCCGCCGTCGTGGGGCCTTAACAGCAAGCTGATAAAGGAAAATGGCAAGCTGGTGGAGCGCGTCTGGAAGGTGGGCGGCATGTACTCGCCCGCGATAGAAAAGATAGTCGAATGGTTGGAGAAAGCTGCCGCGGTCGCCAACCCTACACAGCGCGTGATGGTCGAAAGCCTTATCGAATATTACCGCACGGGCGACCTGTGCGAATTCGACCGGTTCAACATCCTTTGGGTTCAGGACACAGTGTCGAATACCGATTTTGTGAACGGGTTCACCGAGACGTACGGCGACCCGCTAGGTTACAAGGCGTCGTGGGAGTCGGTGGTCAACTTCAAGAACCGTGAGGCCACGCGGCGCACCGAGGTTATAAGTGCCAACGCCCAATGGTTCGAAGACCACTCGCCGATCGACGACAGTTTCAAGAAAGAAGAGGTCAAGGGTGTGTCGGCCAAGGTCATCACCGCAGCGATGCTCGGCGGCGACTGCTATCCCGCCACCCCGATAGGGATCAACCTTCCGAATGCCGATTGGATCAGGCGCGACCATGGCTCGAAGTCGGTTACAATACAGAATATCACAGACGCGATCGGCGAGGCGGCCAAGGGCAACGGCTTCAACGAGGAGTTCGTACTGCGCGAGGCCGACCGCGAGCGCATGGCGACGTGGGGCGGACTGGCCGATAACCTCCATACCGACATGCACGAATGCCTGGGCCACGGTTCGGGCAAGTTGGCCCCGGGCGTGCGCGGAGATGAGCTGAAAAACTACGGTTCGACCCTCGAAGAGACGCGCGCCGACCTTTTTGCGCTCTACTTCATGGGCGATCCGAAGATGGTCGAACTTGGGCTGATCCCGACCCTCGACGTGGCGTGGGCCGAGTATGCGAAGTATATTATGAACGGATATATGACCCAACTCACGCGCATCCAACCCGGCAAGGACGTCGAGCAGGCCCACATGCGCAACCGCAAGCTGATCGCAGAATGGTGCTATGAACACGGCATGATTGGCAACGTGATCGAAAAGGTGACGGAGGGGGGCAAGACTTATATTGTGGTCAACGACTTCGAAAAACTGCGCGGACTGTTCGGTGCGCTGCTCAGGGAGGTTCAGCGTATAAAGTCGGAAGGCGATTTCGAGGCAGGACGCGCTCTTGTCGAAAAATACGCCGTAAAGGTCGACCCCACGCTCCACGCCGAAGTGCTTGAACGCTATGAGCGGCTCAACCTGCAACCATATACGGGGTTCATCAATCCCGAATACCTGCCTGTGATGGAGAACGGCGAGATCGTGGACATCCGGATCGCCTATCCCGACGACTACGCGGGACAAATGCTCAACTATTCCAAGCATTATTCGTTCCTGCCCTCGCAGAACTAACCGTAATTACCTTTTTGTATGGAGCGGGAGATCTGAAATGACTATATATTAATTGTATAAATACACAAAGCTTTGAAAAAACTGTTATTACTTATTTTGCCCACACTGTTGTTGGCATGTTCTAAGGGAGGAGGCACGCCGGACGATGGGGACACATCCAAACTCCCCGCGGTAAAAATATCTTTCGTAGAGACCAGGAGCGTCGACTGCGATGGTGAAACTTTCGAATTTGCCGTCACATCAAACGTGAGCTACAAGTTGGAAGTACACCCCGACCACAAGAACGCGGTGCAGATAGAAGATGGCACGAAGCCGAACAGCCACACGATAAAAGTCACAGGCAACGGTGCATTCGCGCGTACGCTGAAAGTGGATGTCGTTGCACAGGAGCGAAGCAGTATACGCAAAACCTTTACGATGACCCAGGACGGCTCTCCCTTAATGTGGGGACTGTCCGACGACATACCTTATACCATACAGCAGAGCCGCAGCAACAACCGCTCCTATGACTGGTATGTCGATCAGGGAAGTACGGGCAAATACAGCAATATAAACTGCGGCCCGGCTTCCACCCGCATGGCGGCAAAGTGGGCCGATGCAAACTTTTCCCCGACGACGGAAACGCTGCGCACCAACTCCGGATCGACGGATTGGTGGTACACCAACGGGATATTCGATGTGCTTGAAAGTTATAAAATACCCCGCTACTACATTTCGATGACCGACTTCGAGAAAGACCTGAAGCCACAGCTCGATCTGGGACACATTGCGATCCTGTGCCTCGACATTTATTATGTGCGGTCGGCGGCGGCTGGAAATCCCGAAGAATGGCGCAGGGATAAATATTACACCACTTCGAAGCCAGAAGCTGGACATTTCATAGTAGTCAAGGGATATAAGAAAGTCGACGACAACTATCTTCTGGAGGTTTACGACCCGTGGTCGATGGGGGCGAAATACGCCGACGCAACATTTAAGGGAATCGATAGATACTACCGTGCCGAAGACATCGACTATGCCACCTCGGTATGGTGGCCAAATGCGATCATTGTTTCACGCCGCCCGGCATCCCGCGGTTGGACACCGCCCGCCGATGCCCTCGATCCCTCGACCGTTCCGGCGCAAAGGGGACGTTAATTTGCCATGAACACAGTGTATCATACCGAACACATGCGGAAGGATCTACCTTATAAGACAAAAAGGTAGATCCTTCCGCATGTGTTCGGTATGACAGTTTATTTTAGAAATCGTATCCCGTCCAGTCGAAGATATTGGTCGGGCAGCCGGTGAGGCCGGCCTGTACCTTCACCTCGGGATAGTCGGCTTCCGTGTCGCCGCTGTTGAATTTGTAGAGGTTGTCGGCCGGGGTGGTGAGGCTGTTGGTCAGGCGGATGTAACTGCCGTGATCGCCCGCGCCTTCCGAGGCGCTCATGTTGAAGACGGTCTGTACGTATCCGGTGCCTTTCAGCAGGGCGTTGGTGATCCTGACCTTACAGTCGCGGCGGATGCGAAGTGCGCTCTGCATGAATTTGCTTTGGTCGTATGGCAGGCGCAGGTCGATGGTCATGTTCTCGATCTCGAAGTCGGCCTGACCTGTGAAACCGGAACTTGCGGGACTTTTCCCGTCGAGGTTACCGTCGGCCTCCACGCCGTTGGGGTCGCTCTCGACGCTGGAGTAACCCGCTTCCCAGATGCCGTAGGCGTTGGTCAGTTTGCCGCTGTAACCGAACGTGAAGTCGAACATGTCGTCGTCGGAGTTGACCACGAGGATGTTGCTGACGTTCACCGTGCCGCCGAAGAACTCGATGCCGTCGTCAGAGCCGTTGACGACGAAAATGTTCTCGATCTTAGTGCCGTTGCCCACACCGTTGAGGGTAAGCCCGTTATGCTCGACGTCGCCGGTAGCCTTGGCACCCGTGTATTCGAGGATTAGGTAGGTGATGTCGCCCGAGTCGTCGGCAGGCTGGTTGCCGCCATAGGGGAAGATGTTGGATATCTCGGTGTTGCCGGTCTGTCCGGCGGTGAGTGGCGCGCGGCCGTTGATCACAAGCCCGCCCCAGCGGTCGTTGGTGGTCGTGCCGGGGGCGTCGGTGTTGAGGGTCATCTTAACGGGTTTCTCTGCCGTTCCGTTCACAAAGATCTGGCCGCCCTGGAGGACGAGGATGTAGTTGTTGAAGCCCTTGTTGGCGACGATGGTGGTTCCGGCGGGGATGGTCAGTTTGCCGCCATCTTCCACGATCACAGGGCCTGTGATGTTGTATACCTCGTCGGTGAGGGTGGTAGCGGTGGTGATGCTGCCCGAGAGAGGGGTTCCGTATTCGCCGCCCTGATGGCCGCCGTTGTCGTCGTCGCCACCATTGTCACAGGCGCTGAAACTTACGAGTGCAACTGCAAAAAGAGCTGCCAAAAAACTTTTCCTTTTCATTTTTTTACGATTTTTGAGTGTGATTATTGTTTTTTGATAAGTAATAATCAGAAGTCGAACCCGAGACCCACCGAGAAATCTATCCCTTTGCGGTACTCTTCGAGCGTGATAGGGCCCTTGCCCGCGAAGTCGCGCGTGAGGCGGTAGGCGGGGTTGAGCAGGTTGCCGGCTTTGAGTTTCATGGTCAGAAGCTTGTTTACTTTCAGCGAGGCGTTCACCCCGAGGGTCACGACGCTCTTTTCGATGATGTCGCGGTATCCCTGCGTGCCGAGCGTGTGTATGCGGTCGCTGAACCAGCTTGCCACCACAGCCACATTCAGGATCCTGTCGCCCGACGAGAGGTTGTATGACAGGTCGCCGTTCACGAGCAGCGGCGAGGCGCCCTCCAGTTCGGTGTCCCTTTTCGGGGTGTTCTGGATGTCGAGTTCCAGACGGCTGAAAATGTACGACGCGTTGAGGCCTATCGACAGTCGCCTCATGCGGCTTTGCGCGGTGGTTGTGTTGAAGATGTTCTTGCGCACTTCGAGTTCCAGACCGGCCACATTAGCGTCGGGGGCGAGGTTCTCATAGATGAGAAGCCCCGCAGAGTTGCCCTGATCGACGCGCCCGATGGGGTTCGAGATATATTTATAGAACGCCCCGAGGGTTATCATCTCCGACGAGGAGATATACCAGTCCCATTTCAGGTCGGCGTTGTAGTTGTCCGAAGGTTTCAGGTCGGGGTTACCCTCGCTTGCGAAACCGATGTTCACATACTGGAAGGGGACGATCTCCTTGGACTGTGGCAGGGTGTAGCTCTTGCTCAATCCCAGCCGCAGGGAGTGTTTCTCCGCGAGGTCGTACCTCAGGCTCAGGCTCGGCAGCAGGTAGGTCCTCTTCAGGTTCCGATCGCCCGGTGCAAGGTGCAGGACGTCATAGTCGATGTTCATGTCTATGTAATCCAACTGTACACCTGCGACGCCCGCGAGCCTCGGGGTGAGTTGGTGCATGGCCTCGATATAGCCCGAATGGATGTTCTTGGCGACGTGGTAGCTGTTCCGGCCCGGATCGGGAATGCGGAACCTGCCCGTCTCGAAGTTCTCACCGTTGTAAATATCGTCGAGGCGCAGGCCGTCGAGCCGGACGTGTTCGCCGCGAAACCCCTCGACGCCGAGCGAATATTCCGTGGCATCGAAGTTATCGTCGACGATGCGCCCGCGGTAACCCACGGTCACGTTAGAGTGGTCGATATCGCCAACCGGGACGAGTTTCCAGCGCAGGGCGGCGCGAAGGTTCACGTCGTTCTCGCGGAGTTCGGAGAAGAACCTGCGCTGGTTGTTGCTTCCCGTGAGTATGTACGAGCCGTCGCCCTGGAGCGAGAGGTTGTTCTCGCGCCTGTCGGGTTCGAGGCCGCGGATCGAGTTGTAGGCAGCGCCTGCGGTCAGATCCCAGCGCTCACCCAGAAGCCATTTCGATGACAACTGGTGGGACATGAGCAGGTTGTCGTTGCTCTGCTGCCGCCTCATGAAACCCGTGTAATCCACGCCGTCGGCATAGCGCGGAGCGATGCCCGTGTAGTCGCCCACGTATTGTTCGGTGGCGTGGATAAGCAGGAACGTGTAACTGACGGCGTGGCGGCGGGCGATCCATGTGTTGAGGTCGAGGAGCGCCGTCTGCCGCGTGTCGATGGTCGATTTCCGGCCTTTCTGATCTTGGTAGATCAAGCCGTCGGAAATCGCGTTGCGCACTATCTGGTCGGTGAACGAGAAGTCGGTGCTGTGGGTGGCGATAAGCATGAGCGACAGCGGGGTTTCGTTCGTGCCCAGCCTCCAACTCCTCCCACCCGAGATGCCATAGCTGTGGTTCACCGGCATGCTTACCTTTGTCGGGTCGAGGCTGTTCTCGAAATCGAACCTGCTGGATGTGGGTTTCCGTGTGCGGCTCGCCCCGAAATAGTTCACCCCGTCCTGATGGCGCAGGAAGTCGGCCCTGGCGACCTCGCTGTTCACGCCCCCATCGAGGCTCACCGAGAAAGCCTTTTGGCCGATCAGTTCTTTCGACGATATGTCGATCACCGCACCCCCGACGTCGCCGTTGTTGGCCGCACCGAACACCTTGTTCACTCCGATGCTCTGCACTATGTCGGAACTGAAAAATTCGAGAGCGATATTCTTATACTCCGGGTCTTCGCTCGGGAGCGGGAACCCGTTCAGGAAAGTGGCGTTGTAGCGGTCGCCCAGCCCGCGCACGAAGACGTTCTTGACGCCCTCCTGCTTCGAGATGCCCGATACCTGCGCCACGGCGGCCTGTACGTCACTTATCCCCTTGCGCGACATTTCGGCGGCGCTCACGGCCTGCACGGCGACAAGGTTCTCCATCTGCCCCGACAGCACGGCATTCTCGCTCTCCTTGCTTATTTGCGCCACCACGACAACTTCGTCGATGTCGATACTCTCAGCGCGGAGTTCTATGCGTATCTCGACCTGCTGTCCGGCCGCCACGGCGAGGTCGCGCCGGAATACTTCGTAGCCCAGATAGTTAGCCGTGATGGCTACCCTGCCGGGGGTTATGTTCGAGATCGTGAAACCGCCTTTCAGGTCTGACGCCGTTCCGTTGGTGGTGCCTTCGATCAGTATCGTTGTGCCGACGATCGGCTCGCCAGTCGCGGCGTCGACAACCGTCCCGCGGATCGTGCCTTTCTGCGCGAAGGCAGCCGTGGCGGTGAACATTAATAAGGTGAACAGGACTGTTTTCGGGAGTAGTTTTTTGAACATAAAAATATAATGTGATAGTTTTTCACTGCAAAGTAACCCCCGCAATATTACACGCCGATTACGATGTAATTAAGAAATAGTGGCGGCTAAAAACCTGCCTGTTCGGGTTGATATCGTATCATAATTTGTATTATCTTTGTTGGAATATGACTGAGATAAAACAGGAAGAACGATATGTGGAACGCGCCGTGCTGGCCTCGGTGATACGCGACCGGCAGGACGAGGGGCAGGTGGCTGAGTACCTCGACGAGTTGGAATTTCTGGCCGAGACGGCGGGGATCGAGAGCGTGAAGCGCTTCACGCAGCGGATGGCCACCCCCTCTTCGCGGCTATATATGGGAACGGGGAAGATGGAGGAAATAGCGGCTTATGTCGAGGAGAACGCGATCGACACGGTGATCTTCGACGACGAACTTTCGCCGTCGCAAACGCGCAACATAGAGAAAGAACTGAAGTGCCGTATCCTCGACCGCACGAGCCTGATCCTCAATATATTCGTACAGAGGGCCGAGACGGCATACGCCAAGACCCAGGTGCAGCTCGCACAGTTGGAATACCAGCTCCCGAGGCTCACGGGCCTGTGGACCCACCTCGAACGTCAAAGGGGCGGCACGGGGACGCGCGGTGGAGCCGGCGAGAGGGAGATCGAGACCGACCGCCGCGTGATCCGCCACCGCATCACAAAACTTAAGGAGGAGCTGAAAAAGATCGACCGCCAGATGGCCGTCCAGCGTTCCAACCGAGGGAGCCTCGTGCGCGTGTCGCTGGTGGGGTACACCAATGTGGGCAAGTCGACGATCATGAACCTCGTGAGCAAGAGCGAGGTGTTCGCCGAGAACAAGCTCTTTGCGACGTTGGACACGACGGTTCGCAAGGTGGTCAACCTGCCGTTCCTGCTCTCAGACACGGTGGGGTTTATCCGTAAACTGCCCACCCAGCTTGTCGAATCGTTCAAATCGACGCTCGACGAGGTGCGCGAGGCCGACCTGCTGCTGCACGTCGTCGACATTTCCCACCCGGGGTTCGAAGACCAGATAGAGGTGGTGAAAAAAACGCTCCAGGAGATCGGCGCGGGCGACAAACCCGTATTCCTGATCTTCAACAAGATCGACGCGTACACGTATGTTCACAAGGACGAGGACGACCTCACCCCCGCCACGCGCGAGAACATGACCCTCGAAGAACTGAAACACAGCTGGATAGCCCGGGCGAACACGCCCTGCATCTTCATTTCTGCGAAGGAGCGCACGAACATCGACAAACTGCGCCGCGACCTCTATGGAATGGTGCGCGAAATACACAGCGGGCGCTACCCGTTCAACAATTACCTGTATTGACAATTTATTAATTTAAAAACCATAGAACCATGTCTAAAATCGATTTGAGCAAGTATGGGATCTCGGGCGCGACCGAGATCATTCATAACCCCTCGTACGAGCAACTTTTCAAGGAGGAGACCGCCCCCGCGCTAACGGGCTACGAACGCGGACAGGTAACGGAACTGGGCGCAGTGAACGTTATGACGGGGGTCTACACAGGCCGCTCGCCCAAAGACAAGTTCTTTGTGATGGACGACACCACGCGCGACACCGTGTGGTGGACGACCGACGAGTATAAGAACGACAATAAGCCGATCACCCAGCATGCGTGGGGTGAACTGAAAAAGATAGCCATGCGGGAGCTTTCTGGCAAGCGGCTGTTCGTGGTCGACGCCTTCTGCGGCGCAAATCCGGGAACGCGCCTGAAGTTGCGCTTCATTATGGAGGTGGCCTGGCAGGCGCACTTCGTTAAGAATATGTTCATCCGACCGACCGACGAGGAGTTGGCCGCGTTCGGCGAGCCCGATTTCGTGATCGTCAACGCTTCGAAGGCGAAGGTGGAGAATTTCAAGGAATTGGGCCTCAACTCCGAGACCGCAGTGGCGTTCAACCTCACCGAGAAGATGCAGATAATTATCAACACGTGGTACGGAGGCGAGATGAAGAAGGGGATGTTCTCTTATATGAACTACCTGTTGCCGCTGCGCGGGATCGCGTCGATGCACTGCTCGGCGAATACCGACCTGCACGGCAAGAGTACCGCCGTGTTCTTCGGCCTCTCGGGAACTGGCAAGACGACGCTTTCGACCGACCCCAAACGCCTGCTGATCGGCGACGACGAGCACGGGTGGGACGACGACGGCGTGTTCAATTTCGAGGGCGGATGCTATGCCAAGGTGATCAACCTCGACCGCGAGAGCGAACCCGATATCTGGAACGCGATCCGCCGCGACGCGCTGCTGGAGAACGTTACTGTCGATGCCCACGGCAAGATCGACTTCGCGGATAAGAGCGTGACCGAGAATACCCGCGTATCGTACCCGATCTACCATATTGAGAACATCGTGAAACCCGTGTCGAAAGGCCCGGCCGCACAGCAGGTAATCTTCCTCTCGGCCGACGCATTCGGCGTGCTGCCCCCCGTGTCGATACTCACCCCGGAGCAGACGCAGTACTATTTCCTGTCGGGCTTCACCGCAAAGTTGGCCGGGACCGAGCGCGGTATCACCGAACCGACCCCGACCTTCTCGGCATGCTTCGGTGCAGCGTTCCTCTCGCTCCACCCCACGAAATACGGAGAGGAACTCGTCAAAAGGATGAAGCAATCCGGCGCGAAAGCATATCTGGTGAACACCGGCTGGAACGGCACGGGCAAGCGCATCTCGATCAAGGACACCCGCGGGATCATCGACGCGATCCTCGACGGCTCGATCGACAAGGCCCCGACCAAGAAGATGCCCTACTTCGGTTTCGAAGTGCCCACGGCCCTGCATGGGGTAGATCCCGCCATCCTCGACCCGCGCGACACTTATGCCGACCCGGCCGAGTGGGACGCGAAAGCGCGCGACCTTGCAGAACGTTTCATTAAGAACTTCCACAAATTCACCGGCACGCCGACGGGCAAAGCGCTCGTCGCAGCCGGCCCCGAGCTGTAAACTAACGTAAGTTAACGCAATAACCAGCAGAAGTATTGTATCTTTAAGGCATTCATCCTTAATACGATACAATACTTCTGCTTATTATTTCAGGGATAAGATAACGAAAATTTCCTATTCAGCACTCGCGCCGAACTCCATAAGGTACGCCTTGATGAAATCGCCAAGTTCGCCATCGAGAACCGCCCCGGTGTCGGAGGTCTCGTGTCCCGTGCGGTGGTCTTTGACCAATTTGTAGGGGTGGAGCGTATAACTGCGGATTTGCGAACCCCACTCGATCTTCTTTTTCTGGCCTTCCAACTGGTTCTGGAAGGCCTGTCGTTTTTCCAACTCCTTCTGATAGAGGCGCGAACGGAGGATACGCATCGCATTCTCGCGGTTCATGAGCTGTGAACGGGTCTCGCTGTTCTCGACCACGATGTCGGTCACCTCGCCCGTCGCGGCGTCCTTGTGGTGGTACTTGAGCCTTACCGCCGTCTCGACCTTATTCACGTTCTGCCCCCCCGCACCGCTGCTGCGGTAGGTATCCCACTCGATATCGGCGGGGTTGACCACGATCTCTATCGTGTCGTCCACGGCGGGCGACACGAACACCGACGCGAACGTCGTCTGCCGCTTGTTGTTGGCGTTGAACGGCGACAGGCGCACCAGGCGGTGCACACCGTTCTCGCTCTTCAGGAACCCATAGGCGTAATCGCCCTCGAACTCTATCGTCGCCGACTTTATCCCGGCCTCGTCGCCGTCCTGAACGTCGATCACGCGCACCTTGTACCCGTTCAGTTCGCCCCAGCGCGTATACATCCTCAGCAGCATCGAAGCCCAGTCGAGGCTCTCGGTGCCGCCCGCCCCCGAGTTGATCTCCATGATCGCGCCCATCCTGTCCTCACGGCCGCGCAACATGTTGCGCATCTCCAGTTCGCCGATCTTTTCGAGCGCGCGGGTATACAGTTCCGCAAGTTCATCCTCGCTTGCCGCACCCTCCTGCACGAAATCGGGCATCAGTTGCAGGTCGTCCACCAGTGTACGCACAGCCTCATAGCCGTCGATCCAACTCCGGATCGCGGCCACGGCCTTCAGTTGCGCCTCGGCACGCGCAGGGTCGTCCCAGAAATCGGGCGCCTGGGTCTTCTGCTCCTCCTCTTCGAGTTCTATTTTCCTGTTGTCGATGTCAAAGATACCCCCTCAACGCATCCTGGCGCCTTACAAGCTCTTTAATTTGTTCGTTGGTTATCATATGCTATTGTTAAGTATTGCAATTTTCACTCCCACCATTCCACCTGCGCCTCGATCCTATCCTGAACCTCGCGCGGAAGTTGCGGGAAGAAGTCTATCCCTGTCAGGGCTTCTATCAGATCTATCGACACCTGCCAACTCCGCAGCGGGGCTTCCAACTTTTCGTTGGGCATCAGGAATCCCGCACCGCCCCTTCGCGGGCAATAGACCACTTTGTAGAAAAATCCCGGAACAGTCACGCTCCCATCCCCTATGCAGCCCTTGTTGTTGATGAACACAGGCCCGGTGACGATAAAGACGGTATCGCGGCAGTCCCCGATATACTTCCTCATCCGTGCTTCGAGGTCGGCCCACCGTCCACGGTTGAACGACGGCTCCTGGGGCGACATGTTCCACATCTGGAATGTCGCGGTCATGGCCTCTTTTGACAGTTTCATATCCGCCGCAGGGCACAAATGCCCCCTGTCATAGCCGCTCCCCCGGTAATCTTTCTGCGAAGCGCTTTTCACCTCGCCCTGCCTGCAATCCTTAAACGAGGACGATCGCGGGGTTGCCCCCGTCACATGCCCATCGGTGAGCATGTAGCAAACCCAGTTGGGCTGCTTGTGCACAGTATTGAAGTCTAAGCAATAGTGGCTGTTGCACACAAACACATCCCTGACCTCGGGCACATACCTGTGATCTTGTCCCCAAAGTAACAAGGGAAGAAACAACAGCAGCCCGGCGGTTACGACTATTTTCCTGAACCGAAACATTGATCGCAAATATAGCCATTTATATCATATCTTTGTACGTGAGTAAACAGAAGTATTTATGAAATTGATTTTTGCCACGAACAACCGCCACAAGTTGGACGAGGTGCGGGAGATCCTTGGGCCGGGATATGAACTGTCGACCCCGCGCGAGTGGGGGATCACGGAGGATATCCCCGAGGAGCAGGCCACGCTGGAAGGCAATGCGCTGCAAAAGGCACGCTATATCCATGAGCGCACGGGCGCGGATTGTTTTGCCGACGACACCGGACTGGAGGTCGAGGCGCTGGGCGGCGCACCGGGGGTATACTCGGCGCGCTATGCGGGCGAGCATTGTTCGTTCGAGGATAATATGGAGAAGTTGCTGGCGGCGATGGATGGCGTGGATGACCGCAGGGCGCGTTTCCGGACGGTCATCGCACTGATCCTCGGCGGGAGGGAGTACCTTTTCGAGGGTGAGGTCGCAGGGGTGATAACGACGGCGCGGGCGGGGCACGAAGGGTTCGGCTATGATCCTATATTCCGTCCCGACGGCTTCGACGTGACATTTGCCGAAATGGACGCCACCGCGAAAAACGCCATTTCCCATCGCGGGCGGGCCGTTGCGCGGCTTGCTGAATTCCTGCACTCGACCGGACGACAATGAAAACCTACAAGGCGCGCGGGATCGTACTCCACACTATGAAATATGGCGAAAGCTCGATGGTGGTCTTCATGCTCACCGACGTCATCGGCCGCCAGAACTACATGGTGCAGGGTATCCGCAGCGCCCGGAGCAAGGGGAACAAGGCGGCGATGTTCCAGCCGATGTTCGTGGTCGATTTCGTGGGGCTGGAATCGCCGAAGATGCAGATGCACCGCATCGGGGAGGTGCGCGGCGGGGTGACGCTCACCTCGCTGCCGTTCGATGTGCGCAAAAGCACGATCGCGCTTTTCATGGCCGAAACGCTCTACCGCCTCATCAAGGAAGTGGAGCCGCAAAGCCCCCTGTTCGGGTTCGTCGAGCAGTCGGTGATCGCGCTCGACGGGCTGAGCGATGGGATCGCAAATTTCCACCTTTGGTTCATGGTGCGCCTGAGCGCCCACCTGGGGTTCTATCCCGGCAACGAATATATTCCCGGCGGATGTTTCGACATACAGGAGGGGCTTTTCGTCCGCACTATGCCCCAACACCGCCTCGCCCTCTCGCCCGAGAACACCCGCATACTCGACGCGCTGATGTCGGCCGGGGTCGGTGAACTTGCGTCGCTGAACCTTGCACGCACCCAGCGTTCGGCATTCCTCGCCGCCATGCTCACCTATTTCGGCTACCACCTCGACTCGATCCATAGCGTCCGCTCGCTCGATATTCTGCGCGACGTGTTCTGACGGCCTGGTGACGAACCCGCTGAAAAATGTTTATCTTTGCTTCAACGTACAACCGATGATCAGGATCTCCATAATAATAGCAACATATAACCGCGGCAGCAGCCTTGTGCGCACTCTGGGGAGCGTCGTGAGACAATCGCTGGACGCCGGGGCATGGGAATGCGTGGTGGTTGACAACAACTCTTCGGACGACACGCAGGAACTCTTCGCCGCTTTCGCAGCCGCCCACCCCGACCTCAACCTGCGCATTGTCCGTGAAACCGAACAGGGACTTTCCCACGCCCGCAACCGCGGGATAGCCGAAAGCGTGGGCGAGTATATCGCCATTATCGACGACGACGAGGAGGTGAATACAGGTTTTGCGCGCGCATATCTCGATTTCTTCGATTCGCATCCCGATGCGGCGGCGGGAGGGGGGAAGATCACGCCGCTGTATGAGTTCGAGACCCCGAAGTGGCTGTCGCCCATCGCCGAGCGGCCGATAGCCGGGAATTTGGACATGGGGCCGGAGATCGTGCCGTTCCGCGGCGAGCGTTACCCAGGCGGCGGCAATATGGCGCTACGGCGTTCGGCTGTCGAACAGTACGGAATGTTTAACACCGACTTGGGGCGTATAGGTAAAAAACTGCTCGCAGGCGAGGAGAAAGACCTTTTCCGCAGGCTCCGGGCAGCAGGCGGGAAGATATATTACGTTCCCGGCGCACAGATACTCCACATCATACCGCCCTCGCGGCTTACGCGTGAATATTTCGCGCGCGCGACGCGCATGGTCGGCATAAGCGAACGCATACGCACCCTCGGAATGTCGCGGTGGGCGTATGTCGGGCGGCTGGCGGGCGAGGCCGTTAAATGGTGTGGTACGGTGGTTTATGCGCTCGGTTACATTTTGAAACTCCAACCTGCCAAAGCGGGCGGGCTGTTCTCCCTGCGCTGGAATATAACGATCGGGCTGTTTGGGCTTTCGCCGAAAAAATAGTTCCGGAAGAGCCCCTTGCTCTCTGCCGAATGTAATTTACAACATGTATAAGACTGTACTTTCACTGACATACCTGCCCAACGTGCAGTGGCTCGGAAAGCTGTGCGCAGGCGGGTGTGTAATCGACCTCGGCGAACACTATGTGAAGCAGAGCTACCGCAACCGGTGCGAGATCCTGACGCCGGGCGGGCGCACGGCACTCACAGTGAACACGGTGAAGGGCAACAAACAACCGATGAAAGACGTGCGGATCGACTATTCGAAGCGCTGGCAGCACCAACACCGGCAGGCGATCGTTTCGGCATACGCAAGCGCACCCTACTTCGACCACTATTGGCCAGAATTTGAACCATTCTTCACCCGGCGGCACGATTTCCTGCGCGACCTTAACGCCGGGTTGCTCGAAACGATACTCAGATTATTGGGCAGCGATATGCAACCCGTCTATTCGGAAACATACGTCGAACCAACCACCGGCCTCGTCGACCTGCGCGACGCCATATCGCCCAAACCGCGCCTCTCACGCCCCGACCCGCAGTTCCGCCCGGAGCGCTATTGGCAGGTTTTCTGCGATAAACTCCCTTTCGAACCGAACCTCTCGGTCATCGACCTGCTTATGTGCGAGGGGCCGCATGCACTCTCCGTCGTGCGCCGCTCCGCGCTTTTATAACCACTTCTTGCGCTTGAAATAGAAGAACATCGAGGCAACGACTGCCAATACGAGGCAAATCGCAGCGGGGTAGCCCCACCATTTGCTCAACTCGGGCATATTCTCGAAGTTCATCCCCCAGATGCCGGTCAGCAGCGTGGCTGGCATGAAAAGCAGCGTGGCCACCGTAAAGATCCTCATTATGGAGTTCTGCTCGATGTTGATCAGACCGAGCGCCGACTCCTGAAGGTAGTCGAGACGTTCGGAGTCGAAATCGGCGTGGCTTATCAGCGAGTTCACGTCCTTGATCATCAACGACAACTTTGGATAAATATCGTTCGGGAAGCGCTCGGAGCGCAGGATCCCCGACAGCACCCTTTGGCGGTCGAAAATGTTCTCGCGGATGAGCATCGTGTTCTCCTGCAAGTGGTTGATGCGCTTTATCACCTCGCGGTCGATCTTCTCACTCGTGCTTATATCCTTGCTCATCGAGGCGATCTGGCGGCCGAGGGCCTCCATCAGGTCGGCGTCGAAGTCGATGCGCACCTCCAAAATCGAAATGAGCAGGTGGTAGCCCGTCGGGAAGTTCTTCCAGTTCATTTGCAGACGTTTGGCCGCCTCGTTGAACGTCCGGAACTCCTGGTTGCGCTGAGAGATCAGCACCCCCTCCGAGACGATGAACGACACCGGTTCGACCGAGAACCCGTCGCCCGTGGGGACGAAGAAGTTCGAGTTGGTGATTATGGCGTTCTCCGTTTCCGAGTATTTCGACGTCGTTTCGATCTCCTCTATCTGCTGGCGAGTCTGGAGGCTTATCTCCATAAAACCCTCTACGGCCTTCTGCTCCTTGATCGACGGTGTTTGCAGGTCGATCCACAGGATATCGTCGTAGCCCAGTTCGTCGAACAGTTTCACGTCGGCGTTGCGGACTATCTTGTTATATTGTTTCAGGTAAATCGTGATCATGGCAGCTTCGTTATTAGCTCCCGGAAGAGCGTTAATGCCCGTTGTTTGGGCTCGTCGAACCTGTAATCTATGTGAGGTAGTCGTAGGCGTATGGTTTGCCGCTGTGACCATAGTGCGCGATCGCCTCCCTGACGTGTTGCGTTCCGTACCGCAGCGCGCTTTCGAGGCTTTCGAGGATCGGTGGAGGCACCGACTTGCGCGCAATCCACACGGCGAACACGAACGGCAGCCCGGTCATCACCGTCCACTCGACGGACAAGTCCCACACGTTGGCGAACCGGCCCTCGTAATCGAAGACCTTGTCGCCTATTAGTAGGAATGCGTCGCCTTTCTCGGGCTTATCGACCACTGCGTAATCGCCCATGTGCCTGAATTCGGGCGCAATATGCCAAAATTTCTCACACAGCACCCTGACGAGCTGCGCGGAAGTTATGGAATGTGAATCGAGCCAGATGCGCCGGATATCCTGCAACGCGCTGTCGCTCATAAGCATCACCGTGCGCACGCTGCCCGAGGCCCCGAGACAGAATGGGGTCACAATTTTGGCATCTTTTATCGTGGGAAGTGCGCCCGAAGGGATAAGGGCGATGTCGGCCAGGCCAGCGTTAAACGCCTCGGCACAGCCGCTCGGAGGAGACAACAGAAGGGTGGCCCGCAGGTCGTCTGCGCGCTCTATGCCGTAAATGAACGGCACAGTATTCAGGTAGGATACCGCTGCAATTCTCCCCCGGAACATCATCCATATCCGACTGTCTGCTGATTAAACTTCACCCCTTTGTTTCGCGCAGGGTGTATGATTACCGACAAAGGTAACAAATTAAATTGAAAATGGAGAATTGAAAATTGAAAATGATTTCGTGAAAGCGAGCCGCGCATTTGTGACCGGCAGGGAGCGGGGGGTTGTGCGTTGGCCCTTGCGGCCCGCAGCCACCCCGGGCGAAGGGT
>QMCD01001320.1_pt1 | contig 18562 bp, 23 predicted proteins | sample 1821841 | NCBI WGS metagenome assembly QMCD01 (sample SAMN01991225, study PRJNA193472) | Termite gut metagenome, whole genome shotgun sequencing project. | isolation source: worker | host: Macrotermes natalensis
GAGATAAAGCAACGACAAGCAAGATATGATATGTTGATTAATGTTTTTAGGAGCTAAAAAAGGATGAAAATATGAATATAACTCCTAACGCGATTGTAGTACAAAACAAAGCGAGGGGTGAAAAAATGGACGAAAACATGAAAAATGCAATTAATACAGCAATATTTGACATGCAGTTTGAAAAAGCAAAGACCGAACGAAAGTATATAAAACATGCATTGTATATGTGGGTGCCATTTATGCTGATGGGAATAATACTGTTTGCTGTGAGTATGTTTTATATGGCTATCCCTGTAGACTTGACCGCGCCACAACGCATGATACATTATATCATATTCTTTGTGATTGTGTATACATTGGTGTTGGTTTTGCGAAATGGAGCAACAAACTTCATAGCATGGAAAAGAGAGCGAATATACTTTTTAGAGGATGGAATTTGCGTAACAACAGCAAGAAAAACATATATCTTCAAGAAATGGGAAGAAATAAAGAATTTTGATGTTGAACAAACAGAGTGGGAAAAGACCTATGATATAGGGGACTTGATACTTCAGTTAAAGGTGGGAGTGGCGTTCAAGTTTAAGGATTATGCAAATGTAAATCTGTTTTTAGCGGAATGTTTTGCGAATTCCGACAAATTCGTTGAAAAGGAGATATAAAAATGACATTGCAAGAAAGACGAAAAGCAGTAGAAGAAGCAATTTCCGATATCTGTTTTGCATACGGATATAAGCAGATAGAAACCAAATTCACAGAAACGGCTATAAAGATTAATATATTCGCCGGAAGTAGTATGAAACATAACGGCGGTTTTGCTGATGAAATAAAAAATCGGATAACGACAGACAAGAAAATTTATCTATATCGTATATGTGAGGGGGCTATATTGTGGAAAGAGATAATATAAGAAATACGTGTCATAGTTGCAAGTACGCTCAAAAAATACGATTCTATGTGTGGCTAGAGGATGAAGACGCTTATCTAGTAGAGTTAATTTGCGGAAACGCAGAATCAGAACACAGGATAAAGATTGTTCCGCCTATAGACGCAGACTGTTGTCCTGTGTTTAGAAAAAGAACAGATTGGGAATTGCCTAACTCAACAGAAATAAAAGCAATATGCGCATGTTGCAATAACCCAATATACGAGGGATTCCCGCATGTAGGATGTATGCGCGATTTGGAGGTGTGGAAAGATGGGGAACTGTGAAAAATGTGTGTGTTGTGAGGTAAGTCCTCTCACGACAACGAGGGTTTGCGTTTCAGGGAAAGAATATTTGTTTTGTAAAGAGTGCTATGCCTTTTATACGGACGTGATAGACAAAATACGTAAGAGCGCGGATATAACGGGAGCTAAAACAGCAGAAAGGGAGGGAACAAAATGAAAGCTTTATCACTTATACTAGCGGTTGTCTTACTGTGTTTTGCAACAGCATGTAACAGTACAAATGACGGAGAAATAACACGAGCGGGGGAAGAACCCAAAGAAAACTATGTTGCGGAAGGGGATATAATAACGTCAAAGACAGATGAAATTGAAGTGTTAGGGTACGAATTCACAAAAGACGTTATGCCGCCAAACGTAACGGGGTTTTACACACATTATGCTATATCTGATAATGACAATGTGTATATGGTAATACGACTAAAAGTCACAAACACAGCAGAAAACGACTTGTTAGCGGATAAAGCAGCGTCAATAACCATAAAATATAACGACAAATATTCATATGCCACAACTAAAACGGTTTTGGGAAAGGACAAAAACACGTTTGACTTTCCGAATATTACGAACATTGCGCCGCTAACTGCAAGAGAAATATACTTTATGTCAGAAGTGCCGCAAGAGGTACAGGAAAGCGAAAATCCAATAAGCGCAACAATATATACCCGCGCAGGAAAGTACGAGTATAAAATACGATGAAGATTACAGTTGATGAAATCCCACCTTCAAACAATAAGTTTATAGGACGGAATGCAAGATGGGAATACCAGCAAGTAAAAACAGAGTGGCATTGGTTGATAAAGGGCGCGCTTAAAATGCGCCCTGCCACGCCACACGACAAAGTAACGGTACGCATTACGTACTATTTCCCCGACAGCAAAAGACGTGACCCAGACAACTACAGCGGCAAAATGATACTTGATGCACTCGTAAGGGAAAGGATAATCAAGGACGACAGCTTTTTCAATATCAAGCTTGAACTTGTAGCGCATGTTGACAAAAAGAAACCGCGTACAGAAATAGAAATATTTCAAAAAAGTGTTGACATTGTATGCAATATGTAGTACGGTTATCATATAGAGAAACGAGGATAAACAAGTGCTAGATTTGAATAGGCTTTACAACATGGATTGCATGGAAGGAATGAAAGGGGTCCCCGATAAATATTTTGACCTTGCAGTGGTGGATCCCCCATATTTCAAAGGTGCAGTAAACCCTAGTTATTATAATTCGAAACTAAAAAACAGTAACGCTAAAGCAATAGTAGACACATGGGAAATCCCGGGCGCAGAATATTTTGACGCTTTATTTAGAGTAAGCAAAAGGCAAATAATATGGGGTTGCAACTATTACGCACAATTTATCCCACATAGTTCTAGAATAATATGGGATAAAATGAATGATAGAACTCCATTTTCCCAAGCAGAAATAGCTAGCTATAGTAAGGGTGTAAAAACATATATTTTTCGGCATAGGTGGAATGGTATGATTCAACAGAACATGAAAGAAAAACAAAAAAGATTCCATCCGACCCAAAAGCCCATTGAGTTATATGAGTGGACGCTTGAACACTTTGCAAAGAGAGGGGACAAAATACTTGATACCCATGTCGGCAGTGCGTCAAGCCTTATAGCATGTTATCGTGGAGGATATGACTATATAGGGTTTGAGCTAGACAAAGAGTATTTCGATAAAGCACAACAAAGGATAAGAGAGGAAAAAGAGCAAGTAAGCATTCAAGAGTTATTAGGTGAAGAAGTAGAACAACTCGAAATATAGCGTAAAATAATACTGTCATGAATAAATATTTTTATTGGGAAGGATTTAAAAATGTTATATAATAAAGTTTTTATAACAGGAGAAACCTTTTTTGAACTTAACACTTGTAAGTTGCAATATGATAAAAGCATTATTAAAAAATCAAAAAACGAAAGTAAGCGAGCGGTTGACGGCGTTGGAATTATGAAAAAGATATCTGATAAGATGTTTAAATGAAAAGTTATGATAAGATAAGAAAGGACAAACAAATGAAAACACATACGAAAAGTTTGCGTCATGCCACGCCTAGAGTTATAGGTGCAAAAACGCGGGAAAATAAAATGAATATGAAGGGCGCCGAACTGGCGTCGATGACCAAGAGCAGCGTTGTTTTCAAAAGCGCCGACGGGATACCGTGTGAAGATCTGCGTCTTAAAACTATAAAGGATATGAAAACGCCCCCTTCAAAATAGTTGTAGGGGGCGTTTTCTGTAAAACCATACGCAAAGGAGGTCATATGATTTGTCTTTTGTTATATAAACATTATACCACACTTTTTGTTTTTGTCAAGCATTAAATGCTCCACATCAGTTTTTTACTTGCAGATTAATTAAAGTTTTCTATTAATCTGCCGTTTAACACTTAGTTTTCTTCGTCTTTGTTGTCTTTGTGCATACCCGCGACACGGCTCCCGACTTCTTCCCAAAACTTCATTTTTTTGTATGACCATCTAGCACCAATTATAGTTCCAATTAATGCGCCTAAGATAACCATACCGCACCAGATTACCATGCCGTTAGGGTTAGTGCTGTACCATACGTTTTTTAACGGCTCAACTACCCATACTTCAAAATTCGTCAATGTTATCATCCTTTCGTCTTAACTGATGTGGAGCAATTACATTATAATGCGTTATAAGCGTCTTGTCAATAGACTTGTTGTAATGTAATTAAACTGCAATATTTAACTGCTCCTTGTAACATCATAGAACATTCTTAGTGTTGTACTTTCCTTATATGCTGAAAGAGTGCCAACAAGCTTATTAGGCTCAGAGTTATCATGAAACCATATGGAAGCCTCCACTTTCGTCCAGTTTGGCGGCATGTTTATAGTAGCACGTTGCCTTCCAGTTCCAGAATCAACATCAACAAAAGCACGTGCGGGAGAGTAAAATGTAGGTGTATCATCATAAAAAGAGTACCATACCTCTAGGCTATCATAAATATCAGAATATAAAGATATCTCTTGTGTGCCGCTTTCGTTAGTTGTTGAAATCCAGAAGTTTAAAGCACCTATCTGCTGTTGGTCTTGAATTTGATTCCAGATATCCGCACTGTTAACCCTGTTAGCTTCGCTTGCAACCCTTCCACGCGTGTCATAAATAGTGCCGTCTGTATCTATATAACAGCCATTCTTCTGGGTATATATTGATAAGTCTGCTACTCCTGTGTTACTTCTAACTATATATGATTTTCTCGTTGTGCTGTCAACGTATATACGACCGCTTATCGCATTTATGTTTAGCCATTGGGAGTTTTGTGATGTTAAATCGCGTATGGAACCCGGATATGGTGCAGGATTTTTGTTTATATTATTATCATATAAAGACATCCATAATGCACGGTTATATCCTCCGTCCGTCCCAATTGCAGGAGTGCGAACAACATCCCCCGTGTTATAGGTAGTAGTTGCGTTCCATGTTCCTACATATCTCATTGAATCCGTGCTAACTCCCTCTTTATTACCACCCTCAACTAAGGCTTTAGGCTGTCCGTTAACAAACGTAATCCGCACAGAATAGATTTGACCGGGCGCAATCCACTGTTCCCAAAATTCGCCTGCCGATAACGATGCCGTACCGTCTGATTCAAGCCCGGGGATTATCATTTGCATTGTCTGGATAGTATCTTGTGCTTGAATTTTAAGCGTGTGTGTTCCATTAGACATTTCTGGCGTGTAAGTATCAGCTGCCTTAATGTATATGACACGATTATCAAAGTCATTTATATCAGCGCTAACCTCTGGCAAGTCAATGGTATGTGTTGTTTCAGCTGTGGAAACAGAATAGTCCAATGTTTCCAGGACTGCAACACCTCCGCTCTGAAATGCATTTGCAGTAGCATATGGAGTAGAAGCCCAGCCGTTTATCTCACGCCTTGTAAAGTCATCCGATGCATCGCTAACACTTACTATACCAGGCACGTAAGTGTTTCCCTGTTTTGTTGCCGCTCTAACATCGAAGTTTGACATTACAAACTGACTTCCATTATAAGCAACTTGGTATATTCCGCCTTCGCGCACCCATGAATCAGCTGGCGGTGTGCTAGTCAGTCCAGAAGAATCCATGTCCGGGAACAGTATAAATTTTCCGTCCATATTGTTTACGCTTAACATTTGGGAGTTTGTTGTACCTGCTACGCTTGCACGTATGCTTATTTTTCTTCCGTCAAGGTCAGCATAACTTGATACATCTGTCATGTTTATATTTCGCACACCGTCTGTTGTTGTTGTTTCGTCATATACAGGAGTGCCTACCTCTCGGACTACTGCCGAATTGTCAAGGTGTGCCCAACCTGTTTCATGTGCGAGTAACCAGTCACCAATCTCAAAATTAAATGTAGCAAACGTGCCTTTAACAGTAGCAATATAATAGTTACCTTGGTTAGCAATATATCCAGTAATGGGTGCAGCATCATTAGTTAACGTTATTGTATCGTCTGTAGTCCCTAATATGGTTTTTCCGGCTGTTGTTAAATTTGCCAAAGCGGAAAAGGCATTGAAGTCACCCGCATGTGTCATTTGTCCCAACACAACATCTGGAATTTGTGACAGGACAACCTTTCCTGTCTCGTCAAGACTTGCATATCCACCCGCAACACCTTTGTTTGCCTTATCTTCTTTAAGCGCAAGCTGTTCAGTGACTGCCTTTTGGGTCATAGCGCCATCTGTGTTGTCACCTATTGTGTCATATACTACCATGCTCGGGCCCCTAACGACAGCCGTCATGGGAACCCATTGCCCTAACATATACTTGTATAGTTCTCCATCGTCTGAAAGGTCACCAACAACACAATAAATCCCCTCTGCTAACCATTGCGGGTTTGCGGAAAACCATTCGTCACGATCTTCTGTTGTGTCAAAAAACCACTCGCTACGCACCATGATTTGGTCACCCAAAAGAGTAACGTCAATGGGAATTACATAAATATCAGTCGTTAAAAAATCGTTTATTGTAATAGCAACAACATCATTCAAATAGATTTGGTCTTGATTAGTAATAAATATATCACGCAATGTACCATACTCTATCGCCGCACCGTTAAATGTGATATCATGCAATAGTCTGATATCAAGATGTGTTGACCAGTCAACAATAGTCCCCGAATAACTTGCCCTAAAAAGTCTGCTTTCCTGTCTGAAATAATACTCCGGAATACGTCCATATATGTTTGCTCGTTCTGTAATAGTACCTGCCATAAATATAAACCTCCAAGCAAAATGTTATTTTTTCAAAAAAGTATGGCAATGCCAAAACATAATATTTTAACACTACCACACTTGAAGAAATAGTTTCCCCAAAAATTCGCGAAGCAAGTTAAAGGGAAGGTTGCTAATTAATGTTTCTAAAAGCCGTTGCAACTCATAAGCGACCATTTTATTGGTTAGCATGTCGTATTGGTCTCTATCGCCTCTAGCATTCATAATCCTATAACCAAGTGCATTCAAGTATGAGTTTGATTGATTTGCTTGCTCCGCTATATTTTTATCTGTTCTTGCATCTGTAGTATGGGTATCTGTTCGTGCATCTGTTGAATGTGTGTCTGTTCGCGCGTCAACGGTTGTTTCATCGGTTCGCGCATCCGTTGTATGTGTGTCTGTTCGCGCATCAACTAAAGACTGGTCAACTCTAGCATCGGTTGTTTGTGTGTCAGTACGCGCATCTGTTGTTTGTTCGTCTACCCTTTCTGCTGTAGTATGGGTGTCTGTTCTATCCTGAGTAGTAGAATCTGTAGTACCCTCAATAGTTGTGGTACTAGTGTCGGTTACGGCAGCAGTATCAGCTTTAGATGTTCCACCTGTCCCCCAATTTTCGCTCATTGCATCAGCATATGACCAATTAGTATTTGGAGGTGCGCCGCCGTTTAATACTGTTGTAGTGTCCGCTAACCCCGCATTAGGCACGTCAAATCCGTCTACCTGCTTTGGGGGGAACGAACTGTTTACTGCAACACCATGTGATGGGTTAATCTGTGTTGTAGTTGTTGTTCTTTCGCCACTGTTCATTGTTCCATCTGTTGTTTGTGATGTGTCTACTACTGTTTTAACAATATCATACTGGTCTGTAACCTCTACAAGTCCTATATTGTCGGTGTTATGTACAACATCAAAATCGCTTGTAACTTTGACAGCGTCAATGTTTTCTGTAGTATGGACTTGGTCTAACTTATCTGTAACCCTTACAACACCTATATTTTCTGTAGTATGAACTTGGCCTAAATCATCTGTGACGGTTACCCTATCAAGTGTATCTGTTACTTTTACTTGGCCTATATCGTTCCTAGAACGCGAACTATTATAGGTTTTGCCTGTAGTGCCTTGTTCCTGCCCAGTATCGCTACTCTCGCGCCGCCTATCTCTAACAATACTCACATTATTATCATATAACAAATCGTCGAGAGAGTAGAATCCCATCATAGACATAGCAGCCCAAAATGGACTATCTATCTCCATCATAGCCATTTTCCATAATTCTACCCATCGAGGATAAGGCAAATTAATATACATGTCAGAAAAATATTTGTCTATCCAGTCAATTACTCTGTCTCGCACTAGTTGCGTTACCGGATTTTTGTGTTCAATCTGCAACCTAAGCATATCGCCATTGAAAAAGCTAGGGTCATCCATAAAGGACATTTCTGGACGATATCTAACATCAACATAACGCGTATAATTAAAATCCTCAAGATTAGAACTGTGTAGTTTAGATGTATAATCTAATGTTGAAGGGTAATTAAAAGCATGGTCATAATAATCATTTCCATATGTTAAATCATAATATGCCATTCTGCTTTCTAACGTTCCAGGTATAACAGATACGCCACGTCTGCCTCTGTATTCCATTTTGTCACCACCTTTCTATGGGTTTGGCAACTCATTAACATGAATTTCGGGTTGTTCGTCAAACTTTTGAAAATTAGATTGCATCCCTAAAAGTTTTGCCTGTACTGTATCTATACTTGCTTCTGTTGCAATAAGATGTTCCGTTGTTTCGTGCATTAATCGCACGAAATCATCCGGCAAAATTACTGGCCGCTCTGGCTCTGGTGTTTCTCGGGTTAGTGGTATGCCGTATGGGTCAAGTTTTTCGGTTCCATTGGCTACCTCCATTACTGGCATTCTAGGCCGTTTTCTTTCGGCATCTTTTAATATCTCGCGAAACTTATAATACATTTTTTGCCTCCTACATCTAGGATTTTGCCGCCCTTTTAGCAAAAACTATTTGCCGTACATCCATATCTGATAATGCAGGGTCAAACCCATTTTCACCATACCCAACTATACCAATAGATACAGCTTCTTGAAGTTCGTCTTTAAGCCCAAACGGTATATTATCGTCTATATAAACATACTTTGGCGTTATATAATCTAGTGCTTGTATTTGTTCTTGTGTCAATTCGTCCTCCTCCTTATCTTCTTTATATGCTGGAAAACCATAGCCCATAATACTAGTTGAATTAAGCAAGTAAGATTTTTGGAATACGCCTCCGCCATTAGAAACAACACCCCATGCGGAAGATGTATTGCCCTCTATTGTATACACTTTAGACTGGTCAATACGTTCAACTATTCCGACATGTACAGCGGACATTGCGTCACCCATATCAGAGTTAGAATTCTTGAACATAATAACATCACCAGGCTTAGGCGTACCTGACTTTCTGTCATACCATTGCTTTTTATTCTTGAAGTCTACAACTCCTGTAGGACAATAATAAAAAGGTTTGATTAAAGTTTCAGCGTCCGCTTTTTTGAAACACCAGGAAACAAAACAGGCGCACCATGGATTCCCCTGTGATGTACTGCCGTTTATTTTCCAGTTCCACCACGCATCAGCATCGCGCCAATATTTAGTATAGTTATTGTTTCCTGGATTTGCAGTAAAGTCATCTAACTGTGCACTAGATTTTTTTTCTATATATCCAACTTGTGACAATGCTATTTCTACAACTTTATCGCGTGTCATTATTTTCGCCCTCCTTTGTTTCGCCTATGGCTTTTGCTTTGTCAACCATTGCCTCGGATAGCATATAAACACAAAGCGAACCTATTCCGCCTACAATAATACTAACTTGTGCTATAACATTGTCTGTCACATTGAATGCAGTCAATAAAGCTGTGGCAAAAGCGGCAACCGCCGCCCAAAACTTCCTACTGCTCAATTTTGTTTTCCAATCTATCATCATCAACATCCTTTCTTGTCATTTCGGCTTTTGTTATCCCATGTTTGTTTTTACTGTGGTCACGAAATCCAGTTAGTACACCATATACCACTGTAGCAGCAGCTGATGTAATTCCACCAAACACAGATATAGTTTGTATTGTTTCTTGCGGCATTGCACTTCGTTCAAAATATAAAAGTAGCGCATTAATAGAAATCGTATAAAACACAATCGCCATTGAAAAAAAAACGATTAGCAACGCCAGCCTTTGCGAAAACTGTAACCGCCGCATCAATGTCAACTCCTATTCACAATCAATTTTCATTTTTTCATGTAATTCTTTTAATTTGTTTTCTGTTTTCTCGCGTTTTTCGGTATACATTCCAACTTTGTATAAAGCATAAACCATAACAAACCCTATTAATATAGGAAAAAGTTGTGAATACCCGAAAGAAGGAACAAGTTTTGCGGCAACAAAAAACATAAAAGAACTTGAAATGGTACAAACAAGTATGCTTGATGAATGCCAACGCTTTTTTATTATCATTCCATATGCGACAAAAGCAATCGTTATTATTATACCTTCGAGTAAAACGTTTCCCAGACAGCATACTAATAAAATCAAAAGCCACTGCCCTATTTGAAAAGCAAATAATAACGATATTGCTTTTATACGCCGCAACCCATCAAGTTTTGACCATCTTTCGTTTACTTCAATAGATTCATTATCTTGGTCAATACAACTGACTTCTTCGGTATAAACAGCAAGCTCCAAGGCATGATATTTTTCACCTCCCATACAGTAAAGTATGATTAAAAATAGTGCGTGGTCTATGCAGAATATAATATTTTGGTAAAATGATATCATATTATATCCCACGTTAACCATGCCTGTTTTAATCACCAACATTAAAATTTGCATAATGGCTGAAAACAGATATACTTTTGTTAACCGCCATAATCCCGGCTTAACATCTTTTTTGACTATTAACCATACAAGAAAATAGATTGAGGGAATTATAAATGTGCTTATCTCTATGGGTATAAATTCCGATACTATAAAGAAAATAAGTAAGTATGGAATCACCTTTAAAAATAGTTTTTTGGTATACTCATTTAATATCACTGCCGCAAATACAATGAAATTAATTGAAAAAAACAAAAACCCACATATATATTCTACCCATGGTGCAACTGTAATTTCTCCGACTAATATAAGCCCATCATATCCTAGAAGCCAGCCTATTATAGAGAAAAATAAAATGCAAAACATCAGCGCAACTGTTAAATATAACAATTTTCTTGCTATAGTCAAAGTCAATCCTCCAGTCAAATCACTTCTTTAATCCCTCAATTTCCTTTTCGTTTCTAGCAACGCGAAACTCTAGTTTTGTTACCGATTCGCGCAAGTCTAGTATGCTTTCTGAACTAGACTTTTGCACGTTTTTAATCTCGCGAACATCCTCCGATATCGTTTTAAGAGACATATTTACCTCTGTTTGCCACTTGACATTCTCGCCCGAAGCACCCTGTATTTTTTTGAATCCAAAGTATACAGACAAAGCGCTTGTTAACAAAGCTAAAATAACCATAACTTGTTCTATTGTTATCCCAATTCAAACACCCCTTGTATTTTCAGTTTGTTTCTTTTTTGTTCAAAACATTATCAAAGCTTGTTATCCCTAGCAATGTCGCGCCTGTGCCTATTAGAAACTGTCCGCGCCCATCAAATGGTATTGTTTGCTCTGTAACTATGAAATAAATAACTTTAGTGAACATTATTGCTATTCCCGCACATATACATATCATGCCGCACAGTTTTCGTGCGCATAGCCTGTTTGGATTAGTGCGTTCTTTAAGCATACTGTAGACACCAACCTTTCTATATGCTTGGATAATAGTATACTGTAAAGCTGTCTAATATCCCCAATACGCCGGAAAACTCGAAAACATCACCTTGTACACATGGAACGTCTGTTGGTGTTCCTGTGCCCAAAAGACTAAGGCCACCACTTATTGCATCGCCATTCTTTGTAACAATTGGTGCTACTCCCAATACAGCCTTGTATATTATTCTGACAAGTCCTTGCCCGGGAGATATCCATTGTTGGGCAGTGCTAAGTAGTGATAATACACCATTGTCACCTATTATAACTGTTGGATTTTGTAGGTCGTATGTTGCATTTGATAGTTTTTCATCTATATATGCATATATGCTCTGATAAATATCACTATCGCGCTGGATATGAGTTTGCACTGTACTTTTTCTTGCAAATGTATCCCATGTATTTCCTATTCTTTCATCAACTATTATGCCGCCGTCTACAGAAGAAGGCGAAAGAATACCAATGGTTACTTGCGCGTCCTTATTTATAAATGCCAAAGAACCGCCTAAAGCAAGATTAGTTATGTTAGTCTGTCCTTCTAATATTAAGTTTCCGCCGTTAAAGTTAACAAAAAGGTCAATGTTATTGGCATTTACAAATCTCATGCAAACATTGTGGTCTGCCGTAACCTTTGATATTGTTCCCATACTATTGCCATTGTAAAGCAGATAATCACAAGCATACACTTGTAAATCCTTGCATACCACTTCTTCACAATTACAGTTTATCGTTATAAAGCATCCTCGCACATTAGATATCTGGAATATGTTCGCTGATAAGGGAAAGTTTGTATTTATTATTAGCGTCATATGTCCCATTATGTTGCGTATAACGGGGTTGTAGTTTGGGTTTGTTGGTGCAGACGTTAGATTAATTGTTACTGTCGCAACAGAACCTCCGCTTCTGTACCAGTGATTGCTAAGCTCATTCAGAGAAAATGTGGCAAATTCATCCCCTGTCATAGTGTATGTTCCGGCTATGCCCGCCTTATAAAAATCTGCTGCATAAATTGAAGCTGTGCTTTCGTCAATAATTGCTTGCACATCTTCTTCTGTTAATGATGGTGCTTGAGCCATTAACGCATTTTCAACTATTTGCTGGACTTGCTCTATTGTCACATTATCAAGCTTAGATATTTCACTTTCTACTTCTTCTATTACTGCCTCACGCTCGACTTGTGATAGTGTTTGACCGTTAACTTCTAGGCTGGCAGTCATATCAGTAATTAGTTGCGCAATCTCGTCATCTGACAAATATCCTGCAATAGCCGCCTGTATTGCTTCATCTGTTTCTATCTTTGTATAGCTCGGCATCCACAACGCCCATATACCTGACTGTGTGTCTGTCTTTCCTTCAAACACATAGTGTGTTCCGTTTGCTGTCTTGTATATGTCACCGTTTATGGCATCTGTTATCTTAGCAAGGTCTGCATACTCGGCAACAGTACCCTTGAGTATAAAAAGGCCATCATAACCTTCTAGCAACTGTTTGATTGCCATTATGCCGCCTCCTTTGCTGTGTAAAGTATTTTAACGCTCATGCCGTCCGCAAGCGTTGGATTAGTAATTGTCACACTATTACCAGATACGGAATAATCTCCATCTTGCAAGGTGTAGCGTGTCGTTTCTCCATCAAGAACAAACACATCAACAATCACATAAGGGGTCTTTGGTAGCACAAACACGTTAGAACCGTTTTCGGTATAGCCTTTCTTGTATGGTATTTGAAATACAGGAATCTCCGCAATTATAGCACTCACATTAACCCAGTCATATGTGCCATTGATATATGCTCTTGCATACATATTACCATCGTTAGGAGGCTCTTGCATTCCTGTTCCGTTTCCTGTTCCATCTGCACCTTCAGGTATTCCGAATTCAAAGTTGAATATTTTAGCTGTGTCATCTCCTGTTGCTGTTACGTTCACTTCCGCTGGTTGTCCAGCATCTAAGGTTGTCGCACTTGCTGTAGGTGTGCCAAACCCTGCTGATGTTCCTCGTATGGTTGCCGAAACGTCTACCCATTCACCAGAAATGTACTTTTGAAGAACTCCGCCCGAAACAATATACATCTCATCAACCAACTCTGCAGAATTAGTAGTAAAGTATTCGTCACGTGCATTATTATCAGCAAAAATATATTTGTTGTCCACTGTAAGTGCGCCTGTATTGTTATTTTCTAGATAATTAATTATTCCGGCTATTAGTGCGACCTCTGAAATTTTAGTGTCGGGAGTTATAAATGCTAAATCATCTGTATCCCTATTAATAGCCTTATAAACTCCATCCAGCTCTGGCACTGTAATGCCTAGCAACTGCTTAGCTAAAAACTGGTATTCTAGTCGAAGTTTGGGCAAAATATATTGCGCTTGAGCATCGTGCAATTCAGACAACCCGGTATTTAGTTTCACAAGTAAATCCCTAATATTCAACTGGTCATACCTCCTTGTACTGCTTCTCTAGTTATTCTTGCATCAACAAAAGGATTCCGTAAAAGTTCTGGGAACATGTCCGCTGCGGGCAAGTCGTATTTAAGCTTGAATTGTAAGTTAACTCCGAACATTTCATTTACCTTTTTGCAAAACTCTTTACGCATATCTTTTCTGGAATCAGTCAAAGCGGAAATAACAATATCATCCCTTGTAACTTCCGCATCAATTAGATTAGCTTTTTTAGCGGAACTTGCAGGGGAATAATACGGAAAGCCTAAGAGCGTGAACAATTCGCCTTTGAATTTGTAATATGCATCCCACAAAGCAACAACTGTAGAAGGGTCAATCTTTGTTTGCAAAAGAGAAAACACATCATTGTCATTTAGTTTCAAGCCATTATGCGTGAATATTCCAAATTTTCCCTCGTCTATGTCACTTAATATCTTATTAAAGGTTTGCACTTGTCCCTGTTCACAGTTTATAATATATGGAACACGTAGTTGCTTGCATACTATATCTATGCTTCGCTTTATTTCAGTAAGCCGCGTTAGGTACCAGTCGATTTGCGGCATAATTGTTGTTCTGGTTGGATTATCCCAGCACAAAACACACATATTATTCAATATTTTTTCGCCATTTGGTGCAGTTAACCCACTATCCTCTTGGACAACAGTCATTTGTGCTCCATTTTGAGGTATAGGTCTAACATTTACAGGCTCATTATTATAATTCTTACCAGTTGAGCCTGCTGGCTGTATTACATCTCCAAACTCTACCGTTCTTGCATAACATAAAGAACCGTTATGAGTTAACCATTTTTCTATTTGAATAGAGGATAAACCTTTCGGTTGTCCTGTCCATTCAAATAGCGTATACAAGATATTATAGATATACAAAGAATCGTTAACATATGAGTATGTTTTATCTTGAAATAATGTATCATCGCGCCTTCTCGCCATAAGTTCGCCCTCCTTTTCCCTATACTATTATTATAGTCTTTATTATTCTGGAGCTATAAGTTGTATCATCCTTATATAACTTGCAACTATAGTATTGCCATCATTCCAATCCGGACTATATGCATTAGCTATAATACGATAATAATCCGGCTCTAAACTAGTAGTGTTCCATGAAACAGAAACTATCTGTCCTTTATTTGATGTATTTGCGTATACTTCGGTGCCATCTAGCGTCTCTACTAAAATGTCTGTCCATGGATTTTGTATAGTGGTTTCTATTGTTATAGTAACAGTATCCCCGACATAAATTGGAACTGCTGGCGGCGCGGTTATTCGTATTATGCCAGCAGGCGGTTGTGGCTCACCGATAACTATAGGATTAGGCGCATAATAATAGTCTGCATCTGGTTTTACTTGCCATAGCCGTACACCAGTTAACAATCGTGTTTTAATATCAGCTATTATAGCGGCATTCCATCCCATGTGCGGCGGTGCGCCCGTCTCACCTAGTCCATATAAGTCCAAAGACGAAAACTTCACATAAGTGAAGTTTTTGCGACATTTCCAGAACTGGTCTATTCCACCCTCTGTTTCCCGATATGCAATATCCGTCCCCCAAGTATTAAGAGTATACCCATACTTAGAAAACATAAAGTCAATACGCTGTACATCTTCTAAAACCATCTGATATTTTGTATACTTAAATATACCATTTGCAATCGTAGCCATACCTAAATCTGGTGTGAATACCGTTGTGTAGCCTTGTAAATATTGTCCCGCTTTACTCGCGAATTGTGCCTCGTCATTAGCAATTCGGCTCATTGCCATAGCACCCTGCAAGCTTGCTATAGTATTGTTATAAGAACCTCTTGCGCCTAATAAAGAAGCATATGCTTGCTCTTGTGCGTTAAATGCTTCACGTTGTCCGCTTTGCATTTGTGTTTGATTAAGCCCTACTTGATTTCCCGCACTAGAATTAGCAACTCCACGCATAACCTCATTATGCATTACGTTTGAAGTAGCGGAAACAATATTGGCTCCCGCACTTATTCCAGCACCTACCCAACTTGCTGGATTGTAAACTTGCACCCCACCTATGGCATCAGCAGTAGATGCTGCTGCTGATGTAACTGCTTGCGTACTAGAATTTGTAAGTGCGCTATGGGTTCCTACATTTTGGTTGTACACCTCAGAATTCTGGAAGCCTGCTGTTTGGCTCATTAGTCCGCTTTGTGCTTGTGCGTTTGCTATTGTTGCATTTGATGCATATGTCTGTGAGCTCAAAATAGTTGCTGCTGCTGATTGTTGTGCCGAATACATTGCTTGTTCTGCATCATATCTAGCACTTGCAAAAAGTCCACTTGTTATTGCCGATACGGCTGATTCGCTTCCATACAAAGATAGTGCTTGTGCCGCCCACGAAGAGCCCATAACAGTACCTTGCAAGAAAACCCCGACATTTTCAGATGTTACGGGATTAGTATAGTTTAATTGTGCTGGACGCACATATGTTGTTCCTGCAACAGACAGATTAGCAAAAGCGGCAACCTCAAATCTCCAAACAGGATTAGTTATTGCTTCAATCATTGTTTGGTTTTCCAAGTCACCAGGATAAAAAACGCTTTCAGAAACGTCTATACCTTGATAACTTTGGCTGTCACCACTTCCAACCGATTCTATCGCCCATTGAATATTGTAATATGAGCTTTTAGTATTCAATGGGAACCATGGTGCAGGGTCACTTAATCTGTCATTAAGATGGTGCATCAATGTACGTATTCTCAAATATTTGCTGTTAAGTTGAGCTATATACATTCCAGGCAGTCTGTCATTCATAGTTACAAAACATCCTGGTACAATATAAGAAGATGTTAAAAGATTTTGATTCCCAGTCATTCTTAACTGGTTAAGACATTCAAGAAGAACAAGCACATCTGTTTCTATTATAGGATCTTCCCCGGGTACTGTAGGAACTTCTATATCCTCTGTATAGGTTAGTACATCACTATAGTCATAGATAGCTGTACCTGCCATTTCAAAACGAATTACATTTGGATATTCTGTGCCCCTTTCGTCTGGATAGGTTATGCTCAACACTGTGCCATCTATTACAGGTTGTATTATTGGAGTAGTGACTTCATTTCCTCTAATTTGGTCTGTATAAGTTAATGCTCTATATAACATTTGGCTGTCTAGCAACGCAAGCGTACCAATCAATCCTACTTGGTCTGCGGCTGTTTCACCTATTAACGGCAACATATAATAGGGAAACTGTTCTTCTTTTTTTGCAAAATCAAAAAAGTTAAAAAAGTCAATCTTCTTTTCCGATGGTTGATTTTGCATAAACGGCTCAACTTGTTTGAACCGGAAAAGTCCATCCTCGGAGGTATGTTTTCGGTCTATTGTTCCTGACCAATGTAAATTATTTAATCCTATAGCTATTAGATTTTCCCGGTATAAGGTCATTATCATTTTACTGTTGTTTATGCGTGTAAGTCCAGTAACATAATATAACTCTGTATATGTTCCGGTTTTTACCGTTATAACATCAACATCCCATATTTTATTACCATCTTGCACATCCCCTTGTTTTTGATTCCACTTGTTCCACTTGAATTCAAGCACGGCAACGTTCAACTCTTCTTTGAGTTTGAAATCATTTCCAAGACTAAAATAAGATATAACGCCACTATCTATAATCCGATTAAAGGCTTCCCAACTATGTGGTGAATTTGCGGCACTAAATCCGCTTCTTACATAGCAAGTTACTTGACTTTGTATAACCCCGTTCAATTTTTCACCCCCTACATTCTAGCTAACCATTTATAATCAAACCGTCCAGCTCTGTTATAGCTTGTTAGAAATCCTGTTATAGCGGCATTGTTTGACCCGCCTTTTCCATAGCATTCTATTAGTTGATTTGTTGCTCCATTATATGTCCCAAAAAATATTGCTGCATGTGATGCCGCGCCTTCTCCAGCAGTGGAGTTTTCAGACATAATCAAAATGTCCCCTGGTTGCATCATTGAAGAATCAAAAGAATATGCTATTATTTTCCCCATGTTTGTCAGTTTTGTAACTAGTGTGGCTGTATAATCACCTGCTGCACTAAAATTAGTATATCCGGCTAAATTTAGAACATGCGCCACATAACTAGAACAGTCTGCATATCCTACATCCGTTCCATTCAAAGAAGGTAGTTGCGAACGTGCAGAACTCATTGTATATGTTAATCTTCCGACAAATCGCTGTGCTATTCCTACGATTGTCGGATTAGACGGCGGCGGCGGCGGCGGTTGTGGGTCTGTTCTATGCCCTGGTGCATCGCCTGTTGTTATTGTTGGATTAAACACAAATATTCCAAGTTCAAATTGTATTGTCTGCCAAACATTAATGTCATTGTACTGTGGTGCTTCTGGTAAAGTTGCAAGAATTTCTATAGACTGTACCTTTTCGCTTCTTGCTCGTCCTTCTGGAAGAGTTGTATTAATATCATAAGTTTCTGCGACACCACTTCTATATGTTACCTTTATCGCATACGTTGTGTTTTGTGCTAAGTATGTAGCGTTAGGAATAGCTTCTTCATAATAAACTGGATATGGCTCGTCTGGCTCCGGCGGATATACCATATAATAATTGTAGTTTTTTGTAGCAGACGAATCTATATTCAACCTTATTGATGTTCTAAATCCACTTGACAATAAAGGTGCTTGTGTAGTATTTTGAAAAGTTATCTTAAATATACTATATGTATTTGCCGATAATCCTGCATAAAGTCTTGATAAATACATATATTCACCATTTGGCCTCATAGGCGAACCAGGAAATGGACCTTGAGTATTTGACATGCTTTCTTGCGTCTGT
>QMCD01001269.1_pt3 | contig 18552 bp, 19 predicted proteins | sample 1821841 | NCBI WGS metagenome assembly QMCD01 (sample SAMN01991225, study PRJNA193472) | Termite gut metagenome, whole genome shotgun sequencing project. | isolation source: worker | host: Macrotermes natalensis
GGCGGAGGCGTATACAATGTCGGTAACTTTACAATGAACGGCGGAAAAATATCCGGCAACAAAGCGGTGTTGGATACCGAAGGTAATTGGGAGCCAACCCTAGATGATGGTTACGGCGGAGGCGTTTATAACCGCGGTAATGGTGTGTTCATCATGAACGACGGAAGTATTAGTGGAAATTCAGCCTCTAGGGGTGGTGCCATATGCAACGGAAATCCAAAGATTACCTCAGCTTCAGTTGATCCTTTAAGGAGCTCAAAGGGAACAGTAACTATTAACGGCGGCACAATATCTCGAAATAAAGCAGATTATGGCGGTGCAATTATCCATTACGGCGGTGCTTTGGATATAAACAATGTAGCGTTTACCGCCAATACGGCTACTGTTAGTGGCGGAGCTATTTATACGAGGATGTACAAAGAGCTGAAGGTTGCAGAAGAAGCAAAATTCACCAGAAATAAAGCAAAGACCAGATACCTGCTTACATCTGCCAAAACAGACATATGGAATACTTACAACCAAAACATTAAGGCCACTACTTGGACTGCGCCATTTAAAAACGGTTTCAATAACTTTGATATTTTTTATAATCAAGAGCTTTATAAATTGACCATCACATTTAACTACAACTATGTTGGTGCGCCAAAGGTAAAGACTGCAATAGCAAATTACGGCAAGGCTTTAGGTAATGCAACGCCAAAATCACCAAAGCGAGATGGTTTTATATTTAGGGGTTGGAAGACCGGACAAGACGGCAGTGGAGCCGGTCTTACGGCAAAAACCAAAATAACTACAAGTAAAACTGTTTACGCAAAATGGGTCATTGATCCGAGAGCCGTTTCTGCTCAAAACCGATCTTTGGCTGACAGCAAAAGCATGCAAGCCGAGGACTACTTTAATAAACTCATTCGGTTCGGTTTTTAGATTGCTTCCAGAAGGGGCTGTATCTAAAGCATAGTTGTAACTCAGATTGTCATTCTCGCGAAAGCGGAAATCCATGATTGACAGTTACTGCTGTGCAAAAAGCTAAAGGATCTTTGTATCCTTAGACTTATGATACAGCCCCTAAATTATTAAAAGCTACCCTTGAGCCTGAACAGCAGTTATTGCGGCTACGCCGACAATATCATCAGCAGAACAACCACGCGAGAGATCGTTTACCGGTTTTGCCAGACCTTGAGTGATGGGACCAAAGGCCTCCGCTTTTGCCAAGCGCTGGGCAATTTTGTAAGCGATGTTTCCGCTATCCAAATCAGGGAAGACCAAAACATTTGCTTTGCCGGCTATATCACTACCGGGAGCCTTGGAAGCGCCAACTGACGGTACAATAGCGGTATCAAATTGGTACTCGCCGTCTATGGGAAGCTCAGGTGCCTTTTCTTTTGCCAGGGCAACAGCTTCGCGCACACGATCAATTGACTCACCCTTAGCACTACCAAGTGTGGAGTGAGATAGAAATGCTACTACCGGGTCTACTTCAAGAAGCGACTTGAATGAAGCGGCTGAGCTTAGACCTATCTCTGAAAGGTCGCCGGCGCTGGGGTATTGCACCAGACCGCTGTCGGCAAATATGAAAGCGCCGTCTGCGCCATACTCGCAATCCGGCACCACAATAACAAAAAATGCCGAAACCAAAGCAGTGTTAGGCGCTGTTTTGATAACTTGTAACGCCGCACGCAATACGTCACTTGTGGAGTTCAAAGCGCCGGCTACCATGCCGTCTGCGTCTCCCAGTCTTACCATCAATGAACCAAAGTACAACACATTGCCCGTAAGTTCAAAGGCTTGCTCGCTGGTCATGCCTTTGGCTTGCCTCAAACTAAGCAGCTCGTCAGCATAGCGTTGTCTGTCCAAACTGGTTGCAGGATCGATAATTTGTATATCGCTTAGATCAAACGCACAGCCTTCAATATCTTTTTCAGTGGCTAGTACAATCGGCTTCGCAATGCCAAGATCGCGTATTTTAACCGCTGCCTCTAATGTACGTACATCAGAACCCTCCGGCAAAACTATTGTTTTTTGATCCACCTTTGCCCGGTCGATAATTCTATCTAAGAACCAACTCATGCTTACCTCCACATCTGCTCCATCAAAAAAAGTTTTGAATATGATACGACAAACCGCTGTACTTGAGGTTCAGAAACTCCATCTACGGTACAATAGTCACCTTGAATAAGAAGTCCAATGCGCCCCTAAACACTCTTATCAAAAAACTCTTTGATAAGACCAGGCTTAAAACGTAGGAGAAAAATAATGAATATCACTGATACGGCAGCCGTACAACAGTTTGCATTCAATGCTGATAATTATGATGTGATCGTTGTTGGTGCCGGGTTTGCCGGTGCAGTTGCAGCGCGTGAACTAGCCGAGCGCGCCGGTAAAAGAGTTGCCATAATTGAAAGACGCTCTCATATCGGCGGCAATGCATACGATCATCTTGACGAGCAAGGTGTGCTTATTCATGAGTATGGTCCGCATATCTATCACACAGTCCACGAACGTGTGCACAACTATTTATCGCGTTTTACCGATTGGCGCGATTACCAACATGAGGTATTGGCATTTATCCGTGGAGAGTACATACCCGTGCCTTTCAACCTAAACTCTATCGAAGCAACTTTTGATGCAGTAAAAGCTCAAAGGATAAACGAACTTTTAGTGTCAACTTTTGGCTTGGGCACTAAAGTACCTATTATTGAGCTTCGAAAGCAAGACGAACCGCTGCTAAAAGAGCTGGCAGAATATGTTTACGAGAACGTATTTTTGCATTATACGCAAAAGCAGTGGGATCTTACTCCTGAGCAGATTGATCCGGCGGTAACCGCTAGAGTACCGGTGCTCGTAGACAGGGATAACAGATACTTTAATTAAGCCAATAACAACCGACACATTTTTACATTTTTATATACCTGACAAATGAAGATTTGAAGACATAGATGTGTTTACAAATCTTGATGCTCGCGATCTGATAACCTTCGAATCTTCGACCGATGACAGTGAAGTTTTTGTTGCATTAAATATAAACGGAAAGCGCTTTGACGGAGCCGTGATCTATACGGGAGCACTGGACGATCTCACAGACAAACGATACGGTTTATTGCCATATCGATCCCTTGACTTTGAGTACGATCGATACGATACAAAACGTATTCAGCCCTGCGGCACTGTGAACTTCACTGTCAGTGAGGACTACACCAGAACCACCGAGTACACTTGGCTTACAGGGCAAGATATTGACGTTACAACTGTAGCCAGAGAGTACTCACGTGCTTTTGTGGATCCTGACAATCAAACTCCGTATTATCCGATAATCAACGAGGAGAACCAGGCGTTTTATGATCGCTATTTAGCGCTATTCAACAATTTGGAGCAATTCTATCCGCTGGGGCGTTTAGCAGAGTATCGTTATTACAATATGGATCAGATAGTACTTAGAGCTTTGGAGTTAGCAGATGAACTCACTAATAAATAGCGAGGAGCAAAAAGCCATGCAAAGCACAACAACATCTAATGAACAGACATCAGGACAAGATGTAAACGCGAGGCAAAAGCTACTGAGTTTTGCACTTCCGTGTTATAACGCCGCCGAATATATGGACAAGTGTGTTGAAAGCATACTTTCCGGTGCAAGGAATTTTTTGGATCTCATTGAGATCATTATTGTAAATGACGGGTCCAACAAAGATAACACGGGTGAAAAAGCGGATGAGTGGCAGCAAAAACATCCCAATATCATCAAAGCCATACATCAGGAAAACGGTGGACATGGTCAGGCGGTCAACTCGGGACTTGCTAATGCTTGCGGGCAATACTTTAAAGTGGTAGATTCCGATGACTGGCTGGATGAAAAGTCTTTGAACTTGGTGTTGGTCAGGCTTAAATGGCTGGCTGCTTCAGACCTCGATATGTTGGTTACCAATTATGTTTACGAAAAAGTGGGCGAGAAAAAGCCAAAACCCGTTAAGTATAAAAATGTCATGCCTACTGATAGGATATTTGGCTGGGATGATGTAGGTACATTTAAACCACAGCAACACTTACTTATGCACGCCGTGATCTATCGAACTCAAATGCTAAAAGATATTGGTCTGGAGCTGCCAAAACACACATTTTATGTTGACAATATCTTCGTCTATGTTCCGCTACCGTCTGTGAGACGTATCTATTATCTTGATGTGGATCTTTACCGCTACTACATTGGTAGGGAAGGGCAATCGGTAAATGAAGCCACCATGATTGGTCGTATTGAGCAACAGCTCAAGATTACGCGTATTATGATCGATGCTTTTCATTTGCGTGACGACGTAACCAGCAAGCAGCTGCTCAAGTATATGATTCATTACCTGTCAATCATGATGACCATATGCTCTATATTTTTAAGGCTTTCGGATCGTGATGATGCTGAAGAGCAGCGCAAAGCAATCTGGGCATATCTTAAAGAGCATGATCCAAAACTTTACCCAAAGATTCGCGGCAGCGCTGTAGGTATATCGGCTAATCTGCCCGGAGCAGGCGGCAAAGCAATATCATTAGGCGGCTATCGCGTAGCGAGAAAGTTGTTCAAGTTTAATTAATAATATCGTTTGATGACGGTAGGCCATATGCTGATACGGCAGATATAACTGCATCGTGTATGGCCTCTTCCATTACCCATGGTGCTAAGATGCCAATCAGATCGGGGTTGGTCTCTACCTCGCCTGAACTCATGCAAAATACGGCATCACCATCAAATGCCGTGTGCACCGGATCGATGGCTCGCGCCAGACCGTCATGGCTCATATCGGCGATGTGGTTTGCTTGTGGCTTAGTTAGTTTGCCGTTGGTTAATATGCAGCCGATGGTGGTATTTGTGCCTGCTAAGACTTGTTTAGCACCATCTGCGGCAGACATGATCGCAAAGGCGCTCAGAGCATCAATGATTTGGGTCGGGTCTTTTGGGTCGCGCACACCCGCTAGAATTTGTCCGGTATCGCGATCAACTACATTACCTACCGCATTAACAACCACTATGGCCGTTACCACAAGGTTGTCATGTGTAAAACTTGAAGCACCCAGACCACCTTTCATTGCCAGATCTGCTCCAAGTAATTTACCAACACTAGCACCGGTTCCGGCACCAACATTGCCGGTCGTCATAGTGTCCGCGGAGGCTTGGCATGCCGCATATCCCATTACTATGTCCGGGTGTGAGTTACTTCCTACACTGAGGTCAAAGATCGATGCTCCGCATACAATAGGTACCTTGATGTCTCCCACACCAAAACCTACTCCGCGTTCTTGAAGCCATTGCATAACTCCTCCGGCAGCCGCTAGGCCAAAAGCGCTGCCACCGGATAACATCACGGCGTTGATCTCTTGAACAGTTCTATGCGAAGATAGAAGATCGGTTTCCAGGCTCGCAGGAGCTGCTCCACGCACTGAGACACCGGCCGTGGCGCCGGACTGACACAACACTACCGTACACCCGGTTGCCATTTGTTTGTCTTCAGCATTTCCAACCACAAACCCATTGGGTAATTGGCAGTCAGAGCCTAGTTTTGCCAGCAAGCGCAGAGGGTTTTTGGCTCCGGTTTTCTCGACATTCATTATTGGACACCAACCATAAGAGCAGTGGCCATCATCAGCGCGGTGTCAACTTCATTATCACGTAGCTTTTTGCATGGCGTTGGCGGACCGTGGGTCTCCGGGTTTGCGCCATCAATTCTCAGCAACATCCATAATACGTCTTGCCATTCACCAAGTTTGTATCCTACGCCTTCATGTACAGCAAGCTCCTTAAAGCCAAAGCTTTTATGTAAAGCCACGCTGGCTTCATTGGGTAATGTAATTACTGCGTATAGATTGCAAAATCCTTGTGCTTTTAGTATTTGAAAAAGAGCGGTGTAAAGCGCCTTTGCCATGCCACGACCGTGGAAGTTTGGATCCAGATAGATGGATAACTCGGCATTCCAGCAACAGGCTTCGTGTGGACGATCCTTATCCGCATAAGCAAATCCTACCACCTTGTTTTCTACAGTGCATACAAGGTAGGGAAAAGTCTTTTTTACGATATGCATTTTTTTGCGCACTTCGTCTACCCTTGGCATTTTCGAAGTCAGGGTAATGGCAGTATCTCTAACGTATGGCGCATAGATATCTAAGATCGCTCGAGCGTCTTTTGGCTGCGCCATTCTGATGCTAAAAGAATTACCATTTGTCATAGCCTTGTCCTCCTTACATTAATCATTTAATTGTAACTCATGGTTAAGGCACTAGGATACAAGCTTGGTAAGATACGCGATGCTTTCAACGTGATATGTTTGCGGAAACATATCAAACGGCGTGACCTTTTCCAGATTGTATCCTGCGGCAATAAATATTTTCATGTCTCTTGCCAGTGTTGATGGGTCGCAAGAAACGTATGCTATGGATTTAGGCGCGCCAAATATAATGGTTTCTCGGGCTTTGTCGCTTAACCCTGCTCGCGGAGGATCCACAATAACATGGGGCATATCCTTAGTCTCTTCAGTCATATACTCCACAGAACCACCGACAACATCGGCATACAATTGGTTATCTTCAAGATTTCGCCTCAGGTCTTTTATCGAGCTGCCTGCCATCTCAATTGCACACACGTCATCAAAAACGTCGGCAAGAGGCAATGTGAATGTGCCAACACCTGAATACAGATCATATATTTGTTTGTTCGCGGATTTATCTGTATTAACCTGCGTGTTAACCCACTTAAGCACATCTTCAATCATTAGCTCTGCAACTTTTGAGTTGGTCTGAAAAAACGAAGGCGCACTTACTTTAAAGTCAAAATCCAAAAGGCGCTCTTGCCAAAAACCCTTACCACCAAGCACCTCTACGTTTCGCACATCTCGTTTCTCGATATTTCCCTTTACCAGCACTCTTACCAAACTGCTTGCGTTAATGGTGTCTTTTAAAACTTTTGCAATAAAAGCACGGTTGCAGGCTCCGGGTTCGGTCCAAAGCGCCAGTTCCACATCCTTACAGTCTTGAGAGACGCGTACGCTTACTCGCTTTAAAGACTCCAAGTTGCCTTTAAAGATGTAGTTTAGAGCACCTGCGAGCTTTGCCGGAAGTTTCAAAAAGGCTTTTGGCAACAAAAGGCAGCTATCCACGGGAATCACATTATGACTTTTTGAAGCTGCAAACCCAAGGTGAAGTTTGTCGCTTAATACTTGTACTTGCAGCTCAATCTTGTTGCGATAATGCCAGTCCAGCCCTGCATGCCTTGTGTCAGATACGATCAAATCACTGTTGTTGATGCCACCAATTCTCTTTAAGGCATCAACAACAAACGCTCTCTTGTGCTTTCGTAAAACATCTCCACGTATATGTTGCATGGGGCATGCTCCACAGTGTTCAAAGTGGGGGCATAGTGGCTTTTGCCTATCGGGAGAAGCTTCAACGATACTTTTTATGCGTGCATCAAAGTAGCGCCCATGATCCTTGGTAAGCTCTAAAGTAAGCAAGTCTCCCGGAACTGCAGACTCAATAAACACAGTCTTACCGCCGGTAAGGCGCGCAACTCCTCGACCTTTAAAAGCCAGATTTTCTACACGAACCAATTCATCATTTGCCATTTAGCTCGCATACCTTTCTGTTAAATGCGCTTCGCCACTTACCGAGACAATTGAAATCTTTTTCGAGAACAAAGGATAAATATTGTTCCTCTGCTATAGTTTACCAAGACCATAAGGTATTTACATACATTCATTTATTGTGTAGTGGATATACTAAAAGAAAGAAGGATAACATGGCAATTGTAATAGACTCCGAAAAATGCACTGCTTGTGGTACATGCGTAGATGCCTGTCCGCTAGAGCTGATAACTGTTCCCGGCGATTCAGCAGTTATTGAAGACACAGATTCTTGCATTGACTGTGGCGCTTGCGTAGACGAGTGTCCTGAAGGCGCGATCTCACTATAAGCGCTGCAATTCATTTGTAAATACTGCTCGGTAACGAAAGCGCCGAGCAGTATTTTTTATACAGAGATTTAAATCTATAGTGTTTGCGGATTATTGACTTTACAAATTGCTATGGTATTGTGTTAATTAGTAAGTCAAATCTAACATTTATATATAGTGAGAGGCGAAAAATGACCCTTAATGATGTGGAGATAGGGGAGTCATACAAGATAGTTAATTGTGATTTGCCGCTTAAGACTCGAAGTAAGCTTGAGTCGCTTGGTCTGTTTCCGGGCGAGAGCATAAACATCATTCAAAAGACCGGTGCCGGAGTGATAGTAGAAGTGATGCGATCGCGCTTGGCAATAGCTCACGATATGGCACGCGAGCTTGTTGTTGAATCATCCGAGCAGGTGTAAACATAATGCGCATTGCTTTGATTGGAAACCCAAATTCAGGAAAGACCACCCTTTTCAATGAGCTTACCGGTGCGAACCAACATGTTGGCAACTGGCCCGGAGTGACTGTTGAGAAAAAAGAGGGCAACATCAGATCTACATATGGAGAGGGCCATCTTGTTGATCTTCCGGGAATATACTCGCTTTCACCGTTTTCACTTGAAGAGGTGGTGTCGCGTGACTTTATCATTGATGAGAAACCGGATGTAGTCATCAATATTGTTGACGCAACAAATCTGGAACGGAATTTGTATCTCACTATTCAACTAATTGAGCTAAATGCCCCGATGGTAGTTGCCCTAAATATGATGGATGAGATCGAAGCCGAAGGTGTTCACATTGATACCGAGCGCTTATCAAAAGATCTGGGCGTTCCTGTGGTGCCTATATCCGCGGTAAAAAAGACCGGCATCAGTGGTCTTATTGACGCTTTGCCGCAGGCCAAGCAGCCTAAACGCCATGAGTTGCCAAACCCCCATCTGGAAAGGCTTATCGCTCTTACGGAAGCTATTTTAAATGACCATCTGGTTCGCGAACATGAAATTGGTGACGCTACATCTAAGGGATACCCCCTACATTGGACCGCAATAAAAACACTTGAAAGCGACGAGTTGGTTTTAAATCATTTGACTCTAGATGCTGAGGATATGGCCAAAATCGACAAGCTTAAAAATGATTTTGAACAAGAGCACACCTTGCTTTGTACCGCTTTTGCTGATGCTCGCTATAAGCTGATCCATCATGTTATTCACGACGGGATATCTGTGTGGAGTACAGATGGCGAGAAGCTTGAGCAGCTCCATCACGCTCATAAGGACTATCATCTTGACACCGAGAGCAATATGCAAGACGAAACTGAAGTTGATAGTCGCGTCGGATTGTTGGATGAAGAGTGGGATGTAGAGAGCGCAAGGGTAGATAACGTTCCGATGAAAGACCTGGCGGCAACATCCGGCTCCAAGAAGCAAAATCGTTTGAACCTAAATAACTCCGACAAGATCGACCGTGTGTTAACGCACCGTATATTTGCGATACCGATATTTCTTGTTGTAATATTTTTTGTCTTTCATATGACTTTTTCTGAAAGCCTGTTCATGATCGAGGGCTTGCCAAGTCCCGGTGTGTGGTTGCAAGGTTTAGTTGAAGGTGGGGTAGAAGCTTTTTCTGCAGCGCTTGCAACACTTTTCATAGAAGGCAGTTGGGCTGAAAGCTTGGTCATCGGTGGAATCATTGGTGGTGTGGGATCGGTATTATCCTTTGTACCACAGATACTTTTATTGTTTTTGTTTTTAACCCTACTTGAAGACTGTGGATACATGGCTCGCGCTGCTTTTATTATGGATAGGTTCTTAAGGCGCTTTGGACTTTCCGGCAAAAGCTTTTTGCCAATGCTGATGGGTTTTGGCTGCACCGTTCCGGCTGCTATGGCTGCACGAACGATGGAAAACGAGAACGACAGACGCTTAACTTTGATGCTTGTTCCATTTATGTCTTGCGGAGCCAGGGCACCGATATTTTTGGTTTTAGCCGGAGCATTTTTCCCAAGTTATGCTGATGTCATTTTGTTTGCCATGTACTTATTGGGCATTATTGTGGCAGTGTTTTCGGGTGTAATTCTTCGAAAGCTGCTCTTTAAAGGTGAATTTTCTCCGTTCATAATTGAGCTTCCTCGCTACAGGGCGCCACATGCCAGATCGGTCATCTTAACGCTTTGGGATAAGTTCAAGGGATACCTAGTGCGTGCCGGTACGATCATCTTTGCTATGTGTGTAGTGGTTTGGGCACTTTCCAGTTATGGATTAAGTGATGGCAGTTTTCAAATGGTCGATATTGAGAACTCGTTTCTGGCGGCATTTGGAAATCTCATCGCACCGATATTTACTCCACTTGGTTTTGGTACCTGGATAGCTGCTGTGGCAGTGCTTACAGGGTTTATTGCCAAGGAAAGTGTTATCGGAACATTAGGAACGCTTTTGGGAATCAGCGAGGACAGCGCTATTGAGGGAGATGGCTTAAGTGCATCACTTTTGGCTTTGGCCGGTTTTACGCCTTTGGCAGCTCTAAGCTTTATGGTATTTTGTTTGTTATACATACCCTGCATGGCAGCGTTTGCAACTTTGCGAAAAGAGTTCGGTTCTTGGAAATGGGCTATTGGACAAGCTGCTTATTCAGTGGCGGTAGCGTATCTCATGGCGTTTGCGGTATTTCAGATCGGTAGTTTGGTGGTCTAACATGCTTGGAAACGTTATCGCCATAATTTTAATTATCGCTGCAATCGCTGTGTGCGTGTATCGTTTTACTCCATTTGCTCGAAAAAAAGCTACGGTAAAGGGTTGCGGCTCATGCAATTCGTGTAGTTCATGCAATTCTGAAGCAATTTCTAACGATGTTTCTGGTAGCATAGTTAGTGAGAAGCACTGATTAATTCATTGCACGCCAGCTCTTGCTCGTGGAAGGAGTAAAAATGGCGGAAAAGCAGAACACAGATAAATTAACCCCGGCAAACGAAGACTATCTAGAGGCTATCTATGAACTAGGTCGAGATTCAGGATCGGTGAGATCGGTCGATCTGGCCGCAAAACTGGACGTGTCAAAGGCCAGCGTAAACAATGCACTAAAGAATCTAAAGCAAGCCGGCTATATTGAGCAGCCGCATTATGGCGACATCACCCTTACTGGTGAGGGCGCAGACTACGCAGCGGGAATATTGGAGCGACATCACGTTTTATATCATTTCTTACTGGATGTATTAGGCGTTGATCCAGAGACAGCGGTGGAGGAAGCTTGCGAGATGGAGCATGCTATCAGCGATGATACGCTAAAACGTTTGACCAAGCACCTAAAAGACCACTTTACATTCTAAGAAGCCAACAATGACAGACAACCAAATCGTCGCTTTAACAATTGGCTATAATGGCTCCGGGTTTAGCGGTTTTGCTCGTCAGCCCGGTCAACTTACTGTGCAGGGAGATATTGAATCTGCTCTTACGACACTATATCGCCGAGAGATTGAAACTGTGGGTGCCGGTCGAACAGATTCCGGCGTCCATGCGCTTGGTCAGGTTATGTCGTTTGAACTTACCGCAGATGAGATAGGCGAGAAGTCGTTTGACAAAGTACGCAACTCCCTGAACGCTCTTACAAATGATGGGATAGTGGTTCATAAAGTCGAGCTAAAACCACCGGGGTTTTCGGCAAGGTTTTCGGCAGTTAGCAGGGAGTACCGCTATCGCTTTATTTTTGGTGAAGTTGAACCGTTGTTTTTACGGCCTTACGCTTGGTGGACTGCAACAGCACAACCGGCGGACTTGCAAGCCATGAAGCGTGCAGGCGCTTTACTGGTAGGTGAGCATGATTTTAAGTCCTTTTGCGTTACCGCTTCATCGATAGATAAGAATACGGTCAGAGAGCTGTATAGCGTAAATCTTTTTGGTGCAGAGCATTTGGGTGAGGAATGTATAGTCATGCAAGTCATCGGCAATGCTTTTTTACATTCGATGATTCGTGTCATTGCAGGATGCATGCTTGAAGTGGCATTGAGAAGAAAGCCACCGGAGTGGATTGCAGAAGTTCTGGCAGCCAAGGATAGAACTGTCGCCGGACAAACTGCTCCACCGCAGGGACTAACTTTTTGGCGAGTTGTTTACTAAGGGGATGGATCATGAAGAGAAAAGAAGCCAAGGCGTTTGCTAAAGATAAAAAGAGGCACCCCTTTGTTTTCTTTTTTCTGGTAGCACTTATAGTGTTTAGCCTTTTTGGCCTATCGTTTCGCATTGTATTACTTCCTTTTGTGACAACAGTTTTAGCGGGGCAAACCGTAAACAATCATCTCTCAGAGTTTAGCCGTTCTGAATTGGTAGCAGTGGCAGAGGCTGGCAGAGACTATGTAGACAGTGTGCCCGGAGCCACTATGCCAACAGGTAGCGATGAACGCACATCATTTACTCCCGAAGTCGTAAGCCACATGGAAGACGTTAGAGTGGTCATTTCGGCATCTGCCTATATTACGATTGCTGTTTGCATTGCGTTGCTGATAGCGCTGATTTTAGTCTGGCGGTTTTTGGGCAGACAATACCTTGGAAACTCGCTGTTCAGAGGTGGGGTTACGGCAATTGTCGTGGTATTTATTTTAGGTGTTGTAGGTGTATTGAGTTTCGACACATTATTTACAGCAATGCATCAATTATTATTTGCTGACGGAACGTGGACATTTTCGGCAGATTCATTATTGATATGTGCTTACCCGATAGGGTTTTGGATTGGCATGGCAACTGTATGGGCGATATCGTTATTGCTTTTAAGTGCTATAGTGGCAATAATGGGCTTGGTCATGAGAAGATGATTATCCCAATTCTGCGCCAATGAAGCGTTCGGCGTTTCGCCATAAGGCCAGCTCTCGTTGTGATTCGCTAAGATCGTTTTGCATAAAACGCTTAAGCTCAATAGCGGGCGACCACATAGGGTAGTCAGAGGCAAACATGATCCGCTCAGCTCCATAGATGTTGATAAGCTCGGTAGTTCTGCGCGGTCCCAGGTACATCGACGAACTAGAAATATCCATAAAGCAATTCTCATCTTTTAGGTAATCAAGCGCGATGTCATAAATTGACCAACCACCAAAATGGGCAGCATTTAGAACTAACTTAGGAAACGTCTGCAAGATATTTTTGATACGCTTGGGGTGTGAGTTGTCATAGCGATAATCTCCGCAGTGCAAAATAAGCGGCAAACGACCTTCTATGAGTTCGTAAAACTTCATCAGTCGCGGATCATCGGCATTGACATTTTGTGAATCCGGATGGAGTTTAAAACCCTTAAGGCCTAGTGAGATGCAGCGCTCGATCTCAGCAGACATATCCTCAAAGTCATGATGTATGGTTGCAAAGCCGATAAATTCCGGGTGCAGTTTAGCTTGATCAGAAATGAAGTCGTTTATACTTTGGACGTTAGAGGCACGAAGCGCCACGGAGTGAACAATGGATGCGCTGATGTCGGCATCGTGAAGCAGCTCAATTAGCCTGTCAACGGTGCCTTCACCGGTCATTTCTATGCCATAAAACTTGCCAACACTCTCTACCGCTTTTGCGGCAATTGCTTCAGGGTAAATATGGCAATGCGCATCGATGACTTTCACGTAGCACCACTTTCAAAATATGTTCAAGTTTTAAAATATATGCATGGAAAAACATGCTGTGATATGTTAACATACCCCCTTGCGAATGCGGGCGTGGCGGAATTGGCAGACGCGCATGGTTCAGGTCCATGTGAGCTTACGCTCATGAAGGTTCAAGTCCTTTCGCCCGCACCACATCACAGTTGGCTACGCTGAAATTTTTGAAACCAGGCAAGCTGGATTTAAAAACAACACTTCGCCACTGCTCCTTCTCCCAAAAAAAATTCGCTTCGCTCATAGACCATTTTTTGGGTACCTATTCGTCTTGGACTAAACTATTCTCGAGTCCTTTCGCCCGCACCATCGTAAGTCTCAGCATTTGAGATATCATAGCCCCCTTATCAGCTAAAACTCACGAAAAGCTCTGTAACAACATCCAATAGTTACAAAACTACTCTGTATAGGATTTTGAATGATTAGCGATACTTCATTTTCTTGCAGAGCCGTCGCTTGGTGACTATGAGATAATGAAGATTCGCTCTTACGGAAGCAGCCCTTCATGGAATATGCGTGTTGAGTTCTCACTGAAAGAATTCAAATAGCCGCAAACGAGATATTGGGTTACTGTTTGTAAATGAGATTGGCGGTATGGCACAGTGAGCAAAACATCGATTCGTTTTTTTGACGACAGGGAGGTACGCGCTGTTTGGGATGACGAAAATTCCAAATGGTGGTTCTCTGTTCTAGATATTGTTGGTGTTTTACGTAATGAAAGTGACTATGAGAAGAATCGCAACTACTGGAAGTACTTAAAAGCCAAGTTAAAGAAGGAAGGTAGCCAACTGGGTAGTGTCACTACCCAGTTCAAATTCATCGCCCCGGACGGCAAGAAGCGTTTGGCGAATGTGCTTGATAACGATGGCATTATCGAACTTGCCAAAAGCTTTCCTGCGGCCAAGGCAAGCCGCTTCATCGAATGGTTTACTTACTCTGATGACACTGTCGACGGCAAAAGCAAAAGCAAGGCTTACTCACTTTTCGATAGCTCGCTATTTAACACCATTGAGGTTGGAACTGTAAAGGGCTTGCAACAGATACATGGTTATCTATTTGGTGGACTTTATGATTTTGCCGGAAAGATACGTACGCTCAACATTGCTAAAGGAGGCTTTCAGTTTGCAATGGTGCAACACCTTCCAAAGTCGCTGCAAGCAATTGAACAAATGCCGGAGAGTAGTTTTGAAAAAATCATAGACAAATATGTCGAGATGAACGTTGCGCATCCGTTTATGGAAGGCAACGGCAGAAGCATGAGGATATGGCTTGACCTAATCCTAAAAAAGAATCTGAAGCTTTGCGTGGATTGGAGCAAGGTAGGCAAGAAAGAATACCTTAATGCGATGATAGAGAGTGCCACAGACAGTGCATCGTTAAAGACCTTGCTAGAGCCTGCGCTGACAAACAAGATATTTGATCGTGAGGTATTCATGAAAGGTGTTGATTACTCCTATTACTACGAACAAAACAGTGACGTCATTGCAAGTGAAACAAAGATGCAAAAGATATGAACTAAACCACAAGGTCTGCTTACCGACTGCCAAGTTATTACTTGTTAATACTTTGTTTCCAAAAGCTCTGAAAAACTCCCCGACCACGTCGCAGTTGGCTACGCTGAAATTTTGAAACCCAGGCAAGCTGGATTTGAAAATAACACTTCGCCACTGCTCCTTCTCCCAAAAAAAATTCGCTTCGCTCATAGACCATTTTTTGGGTGCCCATTCGTCCTGGACTAAACTATTCTCGAGTCCTTTCGCCCGCACCATCACAAATCTCAGCACTTGAGATTTCGTCACTCCTTTTATCAGCACAAGCACGCAAAATACAAAATAACCCGCACCTAGTTGTCTGGTTGAAGAGATCCCTTGATATGCAGAAATCATCTTGCGCCCGGTTTGATCAATAGAATCTAGAGTAAGCCAAATAGTAGATGGTGCGCAATAAATAATACGTTATAATAACGCTCGCACATGGGAAAATATGCTTTATGTTTTGTGAGCCAATGAGTTAATACTGGGCTTGCGTATAACAGGCGCGCTAGTGGGGAGTATTTAGGGTAAGGGAGTCAGAGTGGCTCCCTCGGGATAGCGAAGTAGGTGCTCCACTTCTAATGAGGAGAGTAAATCGGGTGCTGTTAACGCAACTTATTTTTGTTGTGTTAGCTTTTGTGGTTATGGTCATATTAAGCCTCACGTTTATGAGCAACACTATGCGTGCAAGTCTGGTGCGCAATGCCGAAGCAGTGTTGTTGCTAACAGAAAATCATATTCTTGAGACCCTTGAGGGTTATGAGTCTGCAATGGGGACTTATGCAAAAGATATGCAACAAAAGCTTGACCAGGGCGAGAATGCACAACAGCTACAGGAGTATATCGAAAGTGCAGTGCATTATAGCTTTGTTGACGGTGGCGGGAACTCCGGAGTACAGGATTTCTTTGGCTATTTGGAGACCTTGCCGGGCGGAGCCGCTATGATCGGCGGTAGTGGCAATCAATTAAGCGCAGATTATAATGCGACAGAGCAGAAATGGTATCAACTTGCAATTGAGGCAAAAGGGGAGATTGCAAAAACTGTACCCGTACTCGACGACGATGGCCACACCACTTACATTTATGCACAAGCCTTATCGGATAGAGCCGGCAAGCGCCAAGCTGTGATTTGCATGCAGGTAAATATAGATTTTTTGGGGCAAAATGTGGTGGACACGGCGCTTAATCAAGGCGGCTATGGCATGCTGATAAATCAGGATTGGCAGGTGCTCTTTCATCCCAATGAAGCTTTTAAGGGCATGGATATGCGTGACCCTATCATTCCGATCTCAGAGCTCGCAAAGGATCTGGAGCAAGGTCTAGCTGTTGTTGAACGACCTGTGATTTCTTATACGGGCGAACCCGCTCTTACATTTTTTCGGACTCTGGCTGACGGATGGCATCTTGGACTCGTCACGCCCGAAAGCCAGTACTATGAGGGTTTAAGCAATGTGGCTATCATTATTTCAATAACCGCTTTAGGTCTTGCAGCAATACTGATCACAATCTTGATTCGTCTTGATGCGGCGAGAGCGCGCAGCGATGAGGAGAGCCGACAAAAGAGCATGTTCTTGGCAAACATGAGTCATGAGATTCGTACGCCAATCAACGCAATTGTAGGCATGGCTGCCATAGGTAAAGCGGTTGGCATGGCTGAACGTAAAGATTACTGTTTCTCAAGGATTGATGAGGCATCTCGCCATCTTCTTAGTGTTATTAATGACATCTTAGATATATCCAAAATCGAGGCCAATAAGATTGAGCTTTCACCTACCGATTTTGTTTTTGAAAAAATGCTCAGACACGTAGTGGATGTCAACAACTTCCGTATCGACGAAAAGCATCAAGAACTAAAGGTTTCCATTGACAAGAAGATACCACGTGTTTTATTTGCGGATGAACACCGCATTATGCAAGTCATTACAAACCTGCTTTCAAATGCAGTTAAATTTACGCCTGAAAACGGAAGTATTAGTCTGAAAGCTGCGCTTCTTGAAAAAAACGAAAACGACTACATCTTACAGATAGACGTGCAAGATAGTGGCATCGGAATCGGAAAAGTGCAGCAAGATAAGATCTTTAAATCGTTTGAGCAAGCCGAATCCTCTACAACTCGTAAATACGGAGGAACAGGACTTGGTCTGGCCATATGCAAAAGTATTGTTGAGCTTATGGGAGGAAAGATTTGGGTTGAATCAGAACTAGGACAGGGTTCAACTTTTGCTTTCACGTTACATGCGCAGCTCGGAGATGAAGAAAAATATGGCTATTTCGAACATAGGTTAAATTGGGATAATATTCGCATCCTCATCGTTGACGACGATGAGGATATACTTGAGTATTTCCAAGAGATCACAAGAAGTTTTGGCGCAAAGTGCGAGGCAGCAAAAAGTGCAGCTGAAGCATATGCATTCATTGAAGAGAACGGTAGCTATGACGTTTATTTTATAGACCTTAAGATGCCTAAAATCAATGGCATCGAGCTAACAAGGGAAATCAGAAAGCGTGAAAGTGATCCAAAGGATGCAGTTATTATTATGATTTCTTCCGCCGATCCAAGTGCGGTAGAAGCAGAGGCAAGTGAGGCTGGAGTAGATAAGTTTTTGATTAAACCCATTTTTCCTTCTGCTATCACAGATGTTATACAAGAAAGCATCAGTGCAAGCGGAGATCTTGCCGAGAGGCTTAATACAGATAGGCTTGGGGTGTTTGAGGGTTATCGAATTCTTTTAGCTGAAGACGTAGAGATCAATAGTGAGATTGTTGTCGCCTTGCTCGAGCCCACGCTACTAGCTATCGATATCGCAGAAAACGGTGTTGAAGCCGTACAGAAGTTTATGCGAAAACCTGATGACTACGACCTCATCCTCATGGATGTACAGATGCCGGAGATGGATGGAATTGAGGCTACACGACAAATCCGGTCTTTAGATATAACCCGCGCAAAGGAGATACCCATTGTTGCTATGACTGCAAATGTGTTTAAGGAAGACGTGGAGCGTTGCTTGGAAGCAGGTATGAACGACCATCTGGGAAAACCCTTGGATGCTGACGCTATGTTGCAGATGATAGGTAAGTACCTCAAAGGTAAATAATCTGACAAGCAGTAAATAAGGTCAAATTAACAATCAGTCATGCTAGACTACATTGATGCAGTAGCAATGGCATGTAAAAGCATTTTTACATGGATAATCGCAGATGACAAAGGTATTTGATGGACTTAGACGTTGTTTTTGACGTATGGTTAGATCACAGTTAAGGAGGTTACGAATGATGGATATCGGCAAAAAGATTCAAGAGGCGAGGCTCAAAGCGAAGCTAACACAAGAGCAGTCCGCGGAAGCGCTTGGCGTTAGCAGACAGACAATATCAAATTGGGAAAATGAAAAAACTTACCCCGATATTATCAGCGTCGTCAAAATGAGTGATCTGTACTCCATCAGCCTCGACCGATTATTGAAAGAGGAAAGGGAATGA
>QMCD01000984.1_pt1 | contig 18548 bp, 22 predicted proteins | sample 1821841 | NCBI WGS metagenome assembly QMCD01 (sample SAMN01991225, study PRJNA193472) | Termite gut metagenome, whole genome shotgun sequencing project. | isolation source: worker | host: Macrotermes natalensis
CTGTCGGCAACATCCAGCCGGCCAGCGCGAAGGTGCAGCCGGTGAAGGAAGACCAGCCGGCGCGGCAGGCAGACCAACCGGTGAGCGCAAACCGATCGAGCGCCACATAATATCACAAGATATTTACGAAAACAAAGGCGGCAGACGCGGTCCCGCAGGCAAAAAGGATAAAAAGGATTACCGTTCAAAAGAAGAAGAACAGGAAATGATTTCGCTTGAAAAAGCCGCCGCACAAAAACGCCACAAAAAAACAGGCCGAGAGGAAGAGCTTGAAGAAATCAAATCAATCGTCGTGAACCGCCCGATGACAATCAGCGAACTGTCTGTTACAATCCAAAGAACGCCGGCTGAAATCGTTAAATTCCTTATGTTAAACGGGGTTATGGCGACTGTCAACCAATTGATTGACACGGATACAATCAAAAAAATCGCCGCCGAGTACGAGCTTGAGGTTTTGGAAGAGGATTTGGAAGCGTTTATGGAAGAAGAGCTCCAAAAAGAGGAAAAGGCAAAGGTTCTGTCCGAAACCGACAAAAAACTTCTCAAACGCCGCGCGCCTGTTATCAGTATTATGGGCCACGTTGACCACGGTAAAACATCGCTGCTCGACGCGATTCGCTCGTCAAAACACAAACTCACCGCGGGCGAGGTCGGCGGGATTACGCAATCTATCGGTGCATACACCGTTAGCGTGGGCGGCGATGAGAAAAAGAAAATAGTGTTTGTGGACACCCCCGGTCACGAGGCGTTCACCGAAATGCGTGCGCGCGGCGCGAAAGCGACCGACATCGCAATCCTTGTTGTTGCAGCCGATGACGGGATTATGCCGCAAACAATTGAATCCATCAACCACGCAAAAGCTGCCGAGGTGCCAATCATTGTTGCGATAAACAAGATTGATAAAGCCGGTGCAAACCCTGATAAAGTTATGCAGCAGCTGACAGAACACGGTCTTGTCCCGGAAGAATGGGGCGGTGACTCAATTATGGTTAAGGTTTCCGCGCTGGAAGGCACGGGAATTGATGATTTGCTTGAATACATCCTGCTTGTCGCGGAGATGCAAGATTTGAAAGCCAACCCGAAAGCGCAAGCGTCCGGCGTTGTCATTGAGGCCAATCTGGATAAGGGAAAAGGGCCGGTTGCAACACTTTTGGTCCAAAACGGAACACTGCATATCGGCAGCTGCATAGTTGTCGGAACAGCTTGCGGCCGCGCGCGCGCGCTGATTTCGGATTCCGGCGAACGGCTGCAAAAAGCCGGTCCGTCCACCCCTGTGGAGATTTTGGGCTTGACCGAAGTACCGAGCGCCGGTGACTATTTTGAGGCCGTCCAAAACGAAAAAGAAATGAAATCCATCGCTGACAAGCGCAAAGAAAAAGAACGCACAAAACGGCTTGATGCAATGCTCCCGGCGCACATCCGCCGCGAATCAGGCAACGAGGGCGATGTCACACAGCTTAATCTTATCATAAAAGCCAACACTCACGGTTCGGCAGAGGCCGTCGCGCAAGCGATTGCCGCGATTGAATCAACCGAGGTCCACCCGAAAATTATCCATGTCGGCGTCGGCGATATTTCAGAAGCAGATGTGCTTTTGGCGTCGGCATCAAGTGCGATTATTCTCGGATTTACGGTGAAAGAAGATAACAACGCCGCGGCCGCTGCCGAAAAAGAAGGCGTCACAATCAAAAAATACGATATTATTTATCAAATCCTGGAAGATATTGAAAAGCAGATGGTTGCGCTGCTGACACCTGAAATTAAAGAGGTTGAACTTGGTAAAGCCGAAATCCGGCAGGTGTTTACGGTTGGCAAGGCGGGTAAAATCGCCGGCTGCTACGTCACCGAGGGTAAAATTGTCCGCAGCAAGGACGCAAAACTTATCCGCGACGGCGAGGTTATTTTTGAAGGCGCAATTGACCAGCTTAAACGGTTCAAAGACGATGTTAAAGAGGTCGCGCAAGGGTACGAGTGCGGGATTTCGTTCGCGAAATTCAACGACCTGCAAGAAGGCGATATTATTGAGGTTTCAACCACGGAAGAAATCGAGCGCGAAAGTCTGGTTTAAATATGAGTTTACGAAACGAACGGGTTAGAAAAGAATTGATGCGTGATATCTCCGAGATTTTGCAGCGCGAAATACGCGGGTTGCTTGGCGTTGTATCCATCATGGATATTGAGGTTTCGCACGATAACTCTTATGCGAAGGTCTTTTACAGCGTGCTCGGCTCAGACGAACAAAAAGAGCAGACGAAAACTACGATTGATGCGAATGTTTCACGGATTCGCTATGAAGTCGGAAAACGCATAAGGCTGCGCGTGACGCCCGAATTGCGCTTTATTTACAGCGACTCGCTTGAACAAGCTTCTCGGGTTAACGACCTCATTGATAAAATCTCGCGCGGCGAAATATAAGCCTCGTGCAAATCAGTGCCGCCTGTTTTGATTAAACCGTATTTGTCGGCTAACCGGTCAACCGCGCGCACGCTGTGAAATTTAATCACTCCGCGATGCCGCCTGTACGGGTAATACACCTCCACCCCGTCAAGCCCGTAGGATATTAACTTTTTGACCAAAGATTCCAGATTCAACGCCCAGCAGCACGCAGGGTGCGCCAGCACGGCAATCCCGCCTGCCTCGTGGATTGCGGTGATGAGTTTTTTTATGTCACGCCGCGCAAAAATCCGCACGATATCCCATTCGGTTTCGCGCTTTGACTTGGCCAAAAAAGGCTGCAGCGCCGCGTGATTCGGGTCAATCCCGTACGCTATCAAATGCAAAAAAACATACCCGCACCACACATCAAACTCAACCGCAGGGATTACGAAATCTGATTTTGGCAGGTGTTTGTAGCCCTCAACCGTGTTGTGATCGCAAAACGCAATGTGCTTGTAGCCCAGCTGCGCAGCCTGCTGCGCAAGCTCGTTTATATCGCCTTTGCCGTCAGAAAAATTTGAGTGCAAATGCAAATCAACCAGCCCGTCCATATAATCACTTTGCGTAAATGACGCAATAAGTTTTTTCATGGTAACATTATATCATGAATGTTTGGCGAATATTTTTTGAAGGGTTGAAAATTTATTGTGCGAACGCGCACAAGTTTTTGGGTTATATGGCGTTTCCCGTGCTGGGTCAGATTTTGGGGCTGTTTATGATTTTTGGGTTGACCGGAATCTACACCGAAAAACTGGAATCTGCAGAGGTCTTGCCGCCGCCGCAAACAATTGTCTTGATGATAGCGCTGATGGTTTTGCCGGGTGTGCTGCTGTGGGCAAAGGCGTTCTGGAACTATCTGGTCGCATACGGCGCGATAAACTCTATGACCGAGGGTGCGCTCACAACCGGCCGCGTTTACGATTTCAAGGCGCACAACCAAACCGTCACAAAACGATTCTTCCCGTTCGTTTTGCTGTGGATGCTGTTCGGCATTTTTCTTGTGTTTGCCTACATCCCGTTTTTCTGGGTAATCGGGTTGATTTTATTTGTTTATTTCGCACTGATTTTTCAGGTTTTTTCGTTTGAACAGGCTTCGCCGTTCGATTGTTTTATCAAAAGTTTTCAACTCATAAAAGGCCATTTTTGGGTGAGTGCGGGACTGCTGCTGATTTTATTTTTGTTCACATATTTTCTGTTGCCGTCAGGGGTTTCGGTTGTGTTTGCGGCCGTTTCGGTTGCAGCCAAAATGACTGCCGCGCTGCTCCCGTGGGCCGAGGCGCTGCCGCTGGATTGGGTTTATCTTTTGCTGCAAAAAGCCGGGATTGTCATCTCGCCCGAGCACATCGCAAGGGTCTGCAACGAAGGTATCATCGGTATGCTCGTGGTCGGATTTACTTTGCCGCTAAGAAGTATATGCTGCGTGCTGTGGTATAAAGGTTTGAACGAACAAGGGGGCAAAAATGCGTCAAAGAAAAAATGATGAATTGCGCAAAATTAAATTCACGAAAGATTTCACAAAACACGCGTTAGGTTCTGTTTTGGTGGAATTTGGCGATACAAAGGTGATTACAACGGCATCGGTTGAGCTGACCAAGCCCAAATGGCGCGACAAAGACGATTTGCGCGGCTGGGTGACGGCGGAATATTCGCTTTTGCCGTCAGCTACAAACACACGCTGCAAGCGCGAGCGCACACAGGTTTCCGGCCGCACGCAGGAAATCCAGCGCCTTATCGGCCGCGCGTTGAGAGCATGTGTGGACTTTGACAAGATGCCCGAGGTGACTATCACGATTGATGCCGATGTCATCCAGGCTGACGGCGGCACGCGCACGGCAAGCATTTGCGGCGGGTTTCTTGCGCTCCAAGAGGCGGTAAATAAACTTATCAAAGACGGCACACTTAAGCAAAACCCTATCATAGAGCCGGTTGCAGCGATTTCTGCGGGGATTGTTGACGGTAAAGTGCTGCTGGATTTGGATTATGAAGAGGATTCTGGCGCGCAGGTTGACGCAAATATTGTGCTGACCAAAAGCGGCAAAATTATTGAGTTTCAAACAACGGCCGAGGGCGAGCCGTTTGAACAGGCGCAGTTAGCGCAGATTTTGGAAATCGCCCAAAAAGGTATCACAGAAATTATAGAAAGGTATTGATTATGAAAAAATTATTATTGACGGCACTGCTTTTGAGCACCTGTGCGGCTTACGCGGCAGGCACGTACACAGAACAAATGACGCAAAAATTCACCCAGCCGCTTGTTGAAAAAGAAAAACAACTGCAGCAAGAACAGCAGGCGCGTCAGGATGCTGCCGAAAAAGCACGCAAAGACCGCGAAGCAGCGGCTGCAAAAGCGCAAAAAGAGCGTCAGGATGCGGTTAACGCACAGCAGAAAAAAATTGACACCAAAAAGAAACAACTGAACGATTTGCTCTCACCGTAACTGCGGCATAGTTGGAGATTACAGCGCGTCTACGGCGCGCTTAATTTCTTTGATGTCTTGCCACATCAGCCATTTTGGGCTGCCTTTTTCGCGTGACTGGTTGCGCAGCAAATACGACGGGTGAAAAATCGGCATCATCTGCGGTTCACCCCAACTAAAATCACCTTTGAACCACTGACCGCGAATTTTTGTGATGCCAAGTTTTGTCTCCATCATTGAGTTCACGGCAACGCGGCCGCACAACAAAATAATTTGCGGTTTTAGAATTTCCAACTGTGCGTCCAAAAACCTGCGGCACGCGGCTTTTTCTTCCGGCAGCGGGTCACGGTTATCCGGCGGCCGGCATTTGATTGTGTTGCAAATGTAAACATCTTTTTGGCGCGACAGCCCGACGGATTCAAAAATTTTGTCCAGCAATTGGCCTGCTCTGCCCACAAACGGCTCCCCTTGCTGATCCTCGTTGAACCCCGGCGCCTCGCCTATAAGCATAATTTTTGAGTTCGGCACACCGGCCGAAAACACACTTTTGGTGCGGGTTTTATGCAGCTCGCACGCTTTGCACGCGGCACATTCTTCCTTAACTTTTTCAAGCTGCGGATAATCGCCCATTATTTACCTCCGCTGCCCGACGGCATCAAGATAGAAAACACCGCAAAATTTATATCAAGATGCTTTTCAATAACATCTTTCAAATCCTGCGCGCTCACCTGCTCAACGTATTTTATGTAATCCTCAACAAGTTTCAAATCCTCGCAAACCGTCATATAATATCCGATTGTTTCACCGATTTCGCTGACTGTTTCGGCCGAATATGCAAACCCCGAGAGCACCTTTTTGCGGGCTTTTTCCAGCTCCTCAGACGAGATTTCCAGTTTTTTAAGGTCGTTTATTTCTTTTTTGATAAGCGAAATCGCATGCTCTTTTTTGTCCGGCGCAAAGTTTGCCTGGATAAAGAAGTTATCTCCGTCACGAAACTGGTAGTGTTCTGAACTCACCATATTAAAAATCGGTTCGGGCTGTTTTTCAATAAGATTTTGATAAAGGCGCGAGCTTGTGCTGTGGCCAAAAATTACGTTTATCAAATCAAGACAAATGGTTTCTTTAAGCTCGCAGGCAACAGGTCCGAGCCAGCCTGCCATCAAATATCCGGTGTTTACGTTGGCGGTATTTTCAACGGTTTTTGTCATCGCGGCGGGAAAATCTATCTTGCACTTGGGCGCCGGTTTGTTCGCGCGGCCGTTAAAATTAAATTCGCGCTCAACTTTTTCCAAAACTTCGTCTTTGTTGAAATCCCCGACAATAATCGTTGTCATATTTGCGGGCGAATAAAACTTTTTGTAATAATCCATAATTTGCGCGCGCGTAATTTTTGAGATAATCTCGGGCGTGCCGATTACATCGCGTTTGTACGGATGGCTTCGGTACATATTGGCGTTGCACGCGCTGTAAACCTTTGTCCACGGCTGGTCTTTGCGCATGCGGATTTCTTCAATAACAACGTGACGCTCGCGTTTGTCGCTGACAGTCGCATCGCTCAAGTCAAACGGTGCGCCTATTTCAGACTCGGGCAAAACAGGGTTGAGCATCATATCGGCGTGCAGTTCAATGCACTCAAAAAGGTGCGCCTGGGGAATCGTTACATAATAAAACGTATAATCCTTCCATGTCGCAGCGTTCACTATCGCGCCTTTTGCCTCCAAAGTTTTGTCAAAAACGCCCGCAGGAAATTTGCTCGTACCTTTAAACATCAGGTGTTCAAGAAAATGCGATACCCCGTTGTTTTCGTCTGTTTCGTTTATAGAGCCCGTTTTAATCCATGTACTGACGTTCACAAGCTCGCCTTTTTTGTGAGCAAGTACGATTTTGTGCCCGTTCTCGCGTTCAAAAACTTCAACATCGCGCGTCAGGTAGGGATATTTAACTGCTGCTTGTTTCATATTTTTATTGTATCATAGATATATGGACATGGTAAATTTACTAAAAAACAAGGTCGTTGTTTCTGTTCAGGCGATGCCGTCAGAGCCTTTGTATGCGGCAGAGTGCATGGCGGCGATGATGAAAAGCGTTGTAAAAGGCGGCGCGGGCGGGCTGCGGGTTGCAGGTGTACGTGACGTTGAAATCGCTAAGAAACTTTTCAATATCCCTGTGATCGGGATTACAAAACCCGATATTATCCCCGAAAACTGGCGCGAAATCGTTTATATAACGCCCTCAATAAAAGATGTTCTCTCGCTTGTTGATGCCGGCGCGGATATTATCGCGTTTGACGGCACGATGCGCGCACGCGGCGCAAACGGCAAGGGCGGCGACAATTTGAAAGATATTATTAAATATATTAAAATGAACAAACGCGTTTCTATGGCGGACATTTCTACACTGGAAGAAGGTTTAAACGCGGCACAACTGGGCGCCAATATGGTTTCTACAACGCTTTCGGGCTACACGCAGTTTTCACCGGCGGCATCAAACGAGCCTGATTTTGCGCTGTTGGAGGCGCTTGTTAAACAAACCGATGTGCCCGTGGTGCTTGAAGGCCGCATCTGGGAGCCCGCAGAAGTTGACCGTGCATTTGAACTCGGCGCGCATTGTGTTGTTATAGGGTCTGCTATCACGCGCCCGCAGCTGATTACAAGGAGGTTTGTCCATCGTGGGTAGAAAAGCGCTCGCCATAGATGTTGGCGGAACAAAGATTTATAATACGATTATTGATGACAACGGCAATATCGCCGGCGAGGTTGAAAAACACTCTACGCCAAAAACACTTGATGCACTGCTGACGCTGTTTAAAGACATTATCGGGCGGCACGAAAACGGCGTTGATGTCATAGCTTTTGCCGCGGCAGGCGCTGTCAACAACGAGAACACCGGGTTTATCGGCTCAACCGGAAATATGCCCGACGGCTATTCGGATTTGGATTTTCAATCGCTCAGCAGCAAACAGGTTTTTGTTGAAAACGATGCCAATTGCGCAGCCTGGGCAGAGCATGTCATCGGCGCATCAAAAGGCATGGCACATTCTGTTATGCTGACGCTCGGAACAGGCGTCGGAGGCGGGATTATCGTTGACAACAAACTGTTGAAAGGCAAATGCGGCGCGGCCGGCGAGATGCATTTCAAGCTCTACGCAGACAAACGAAGACGATGCTCGTGCGGCGCGTGGGACTGTTTTGAGGCGTACGGTTCCGGCACGGGGCTGAAACTGACCGCCGAGGAAATGTCCGCAAACCCCAATATCACAACCTACAACGTCATTGAGGGCATGCAAACCGACCCGAAAATGAAAGAAATTTTTGACCGCTGGCAAAACGACCTGCTCGTCGGGCTTGTCGGGCTGGCAAACATCTTTGACCCGGAAGCGCTTGTCTTGTCAGGTTCTATGGCGCAGTTTACGGATGTTGAATATCTTACAAAAGCCGTTAACGACGAGATTGTGACGGCTCCGACCTGCGTTGTGCACGCCAGCGCCGGAAATTACGCCGGCATGATTGGCGCGGCTTTACTGGCGTTGGGGGTAAATAATGGGTAAATCCAAACAAAGAATTATCCGCAAAGGCAAGTACGTACCGTTTGAGCGGATGAGCCGCGAGGACGCGATTTGTGCCGTGGTCAAATTGCTTGAAGTTGACACCAGAGCTGTTTACGAGCTGGTGACACTTTTCGGGCTGGGCGCCGAAGAACTGCTTGAAGCCGGCGCATCGTACGAAGCTGTCAGCGGTTTGGAGGGGATTTGCGCCTGATTTTGCAATGCGCCAGAGCATACTCGCTGCCGGTGACTGTAATGTCATGGCTTGTGGCGTTTGTTTACGGCGGGGTAAATGGAGGGGGAAGTCCCAACATAGCCGCCGGTTTATTAGCGCTGGCCGGAATCGCCTGCGCGCACCTTGCAGCCAATTTGTTTGATGATTATTTTGATTATAAATATCAGCCGTTTGCGCAGGAGTGCAAATGCGCGCTTATAAAAGACGGCACGGTATCGCACGGGTTTTATTTAAAATGTGCAATCGGTTTCAGTGCGGCAGCATGCGCAGTTGGCGCAATACTGACCGCAATCGCCGGGGGTAAAGTGATTTTGCTCATGCTTGCAGGCGCGGTGATTGTGCTTGCATACTCGCCGCTTTCACGGATTTGTCTTGGCGAAGCAGCCATCCTGGTTGCGTTTGGACCGCTGCTGTTTGAGGGGGTTTATTACGTGATGACGGGCGGATTTTCCGCCGAGTTACTTTTGATTTCACTCAGTGTGGTGATGATATCAGAAGGCCTGATTTACACGCACATGCTGCTTGACACGCAAGGCGACAAAAACGTACACAAAAAAACTCTCTGCGTCATATTAAAAGACAAGGCGCCCGTGCTTTTGTATATTTTTTATGCGCTCGGGTTTGTTTTTGCGGGGGTGCTAGGGGCTTGGCCGGTGTTTTTATCGCTGCCGCTTGTCATCAAGCTCTGCCGCGACCTGCGCGTCAAAGACCCGCATGCGGATTTCTACCCGCTGTTTTTTCAAGCGCGAAATATTATTACGTATTTCGCGCTGCTAATGGTCATGGGTATTTTATTATGAACTTTGTCTGTCACAAAATTCGCTTTGGACATAGCCGTTCGACGCTGTAATAGTTTCTTTTTGGCTACCGTCCGCGCTCCAAGATTCTATCCGAATCGTTTCTGTATCTCCATTATGAGTTATGGTGGTTTCGTATCCGCCGTTTTCACCGATGGCATATTCTGTTTCAGTCTTACTGCCATCCTCATTTATTACAACTGTAGTTGTAACAGTAGAACCAATTCCTGCTTCGGTATCTGCAGTGAAAGTCTTGGTGACGGGAGGTTGGGGCGGCAATTTAGAGTTGTTAGCCGGGAAGATATTTCCCGTATTTGACGATGCCGCAGTTGGTTTGGTTGGCTGGGTTCCCGCTGTGGTTTGTGGTTGTTGTGTGTTAAAAATTCCGTTTACATTCATTTTGCTCTCCTTTATTTTTGTACGTGGTATTATTTATATAAAAACAATTTCCCCGTGAGAATTTCGCAGATGAAAGGATACTTTTGTATATATAAAGTATCATTTAATAGGATATATTTGCCTTTGAGGGGTAAAATAAAGATTTACATTTTGTAACAAAACTTGGTATTTTTTAAGGCTTTTATATCATATATTCGCCGAAAATTATCCTTTAAACGTAGTCTTATGGTCAATTAAAGTGTCGTGTATGTTGTTTATTATTGTTGTAATATTTCCTACAATTAAAAAAGGGGGGATAATTGATGGCTAAAACAAGTTTCGGGAAAAAGCTCCAGCAAATACGAAAATCCAAAAATCTTACTCAGGCTGCCTTGGCGGAAAAAGCTGACGTTAACGAAAAACATATCTCCAAGATTGAAACAGGCGTCTATTTTCCGACTTATTCTACGTTGAGTAAAGTCTTGCAGGCGTTGGATTTGAATGTTGAAGATGTCGGGCTTGATTTAGCGCAAGTGCAGACGAACGACAACCCGTATTACATCAAATCATTGCAAATTCTCAACGGAGCAAAAAATGAACAAGAATATGAGTATTATTACGGCATCTTAAACCAAGCCAAAAAAGGTATTGAAATAATTAATTACGGACTGGAAAATTGAGCGCGCTTTTTGGATATATATTTTTGTCGGCAGTATTAATCGGGCTTTTTGTGTTTTTAATATTTGCCCAACGGTTGAGCTTTATGCTGAGAACAATCGCCATATCAACCGTGCTTGTTATATTCGGGGTGCATTTTGTTTACAAGCTGCCCATTTTTTTAATACTGTTTATTATCATCATGTGGATTATTATCGGGATGATTTTGCTCTATTCAATATGCTGGCTTCTGTGGAAATGGTGGGGGTAAAAATTTTTTACTCACACCAATAATTAATTTTTCATTAAGGTAATTTTGTACTGTTGATTTTTATTATATAATGGTTTTAACACATAAATAAGGAGGATTTATTATGATAAAACCGTTAGGCGACAGAATTGTTATTAAGGTAGTTGAAGATAACGAGCAGACAACAGGCGGGATTTTTATCCCTGACAGCGCGAAAGAAAAACCGCAGCGCGGCGAGGTTATCGCAGTGGGTTACGGCGAAGTCAGCGAAAAAGGCGAGCGCAAACCGATGGATGTAAAACCGGGCGATATGGTGCTCTACGCAAAATACGCAGGCACTGAGGTTAAAGAGGGCGGTGATTTATTAAAAATCATGTCCATAAAAGATGTATTAGGTATCATTGAGTAGGGGTAAATACCGGCTGAGCCGGTGCCGGAAATGGGTTCCCGCCCGAAATTGACATAGAAATTATAAATAAGGAGAAATAAAAATGGCAAAACGTATTGTATTTGACGAAGAAGCACGCAAGTCGCTTTTGAAAGGTATAGATGCCGTGGCTGACACGGTAAAAATCACGCTCGGACCAAAAGGCCGCAACGTGATTTTGGAGAAGAAATTCGGCGCACCGCAAATCGTTAACGACGGCGTGACAATCGCGAAAGAAATTGAACTTAAAGACGGGCTGGAAAACGCCGGCGCGCAGCTTTTGAAAGAGGTTTCTTCAAAAACAAACGATGTCGCAGGCGACGGCACAACAACCGCAAGCGTTCTGGCGCAAGCGATTGTGCGCGAGGGGCTGCGTAACCTTACAGCCGGCGCAAACCCGATGTCCATGAAACGCGGGATTGACAAAGCCGTTGACCTGGCGGTTGAAAAAATTAAAAACATTTCAAAAAATGTGAACACAAAAGAAGAAATCGCGCAGGTTGCGGGGATTTCTGCCGGCAACAACCCGGAAATCGGCGGACTTATCGCAGAGGCGATGGAAAAAGTCGGCCACGACGGCGTTATAACCGTTGAAGAAAGCAAATCTTTCGGCACAAACCTCAAAGTTGTTGAAGGGATGCAGTTTGACAAAGGCTACCTGTCACCGTATTTTGTGACCGACGCCGAGCGCATGGAATCTGTTTTGGAAGACGCCTACGTGCTTTGCGTGAACAAAAAAATCAACCTTATCGCTGATTTGGTGCCTGTTTTGGAACAGGTTGCGCGTGACGGCCGCTCACTGCTTCTGATTGCGGAAGACATTGAAGGCGAAGCGCTCGCAACACTTGTTGTCAACACGATGAGAAAAGTTCTGCGCGCGGTAGCAGTCAAAGCGCCGGGTTACGGGGATCGCCGCAAAACGATGTTGGAAGATATCGCAATTTTGACAGGCGGCGAAATGTTTACCGAAGAACTCGGTATCAAGCTTGAAAACGTCACAACCCAAATGATGGGCCACGCAAAACGCGTCACAGTCACAAAAGACGAGACAACAATTGTTGTTGGCGAAGACACCAAAAAGGCCGTTCAAGACCGCGTTGCGCTTATCAAAAAACAAATTGACGCGTCGGATTCGGACTACGACAAAGAAAAACTGCAAGAGCGTATCGCGAAACTTTCCGGCGGAGTTGCGGTGATTGAAGTCGGCGCGGCAAGCGAAGTTGAACTCAAAGAGCGCAAGCTGCGTATTGAAGACTCGCTCAACGCGACCCGTGCAGCCAACGAAGAAGGCATCGTACCGGGCGGCGGGATTGCGCTGATTCGTGTTCAGCAGGAGCTGCAAAAAGCGCTGGATAAAACAGAATTTTCATCCGACGATGAGAAAATCGGGTTCAAAATCCTGACAACCGCGCTTGATGTGCCGCTGCGTGCGATTGCGGACAACGCCGGCGCAAAGTCTGATGTGGTACTTGATGCAGTGCTTGTAAAAGACGGTGCGTTCGGGTATGACGCGCTTAAAGACGAATACGTTGATATGTACAAATCCGGTATCGTTGACCCTGCAAAGGTTACACGCTCCGCGCTGATGAATGCGGCATCCGTTGCGTCAATGTTGTTGACCACCGAAGCGGCCGTTGTTGAGGTTCCGGAAGAAAAAGCGCCTGAAATGCCTGCTATGCCGGGCATGGGCGGCGGAATGTACTAAACCGCTTGACAATCTCCGCTGTTAGATTTATACTGACAGCGGAGGAATTTGCCATGGGAAAAATACCGAAAATTACATTGTCATCGCTTGATCAAGGTGTCAGAATTGTTCGTGACGCAAAAACAGGGGCGGAATGGTACGTTGGCGCGCATACTCGTCTTAAAAACGGAAACATTCCGACAGATAATCAATTACTGAAAGTGCTTAAATCGCTTGAAGGCGAAAAGCCGATTACAGACGCTCAAAAACGGGAGCTCTTCACTGTGGGATAAACAGGCCGGCGGCAAAAGATTGATTTACACTCTGTAATCGTCAAACACGCCCGCGCTTAAATAGCGCTCGCCTGTGTCAGGCAAAATGACCACAATCGTTTTGTCCTTGTTTTCGCGCCGGCCGGACAATTCAAGTGCCGCCTGCATTGCCGCGCCTGATGAAATCCCGCACAAAATACCTTCTTCACGCGACATTGCACGCGCAATTTCTATCGCAACGATCTCATCAACCGGCATAATCTCGTCCACAACCGACCGGTCAAAGTTTTCGGGGACAAAGTTCGCGCCGATACCTTGGATTTGGTGCGGCATTGCGTTGCCGCCGCTGAGCAAGGGCGAGGATTTTGGCTCAACAGCAATAATTTGCACACTCGGCTTTAAACCTTTTAAAACCTTGCCAATCCCGCTAATCGTGCCGCCGGTGCCGACACCGGCCACAACAATATCCACCTTACCGCCGGTGTCGCGCCAGATTTCTTCCGCGGTTGTGAGTCTGTGCGCCTCCGGGTTTACGGGGTTTGAAAATTGCTGCGGGATGAACGCCCGGCTATTTGGGGCGGAATTAAACTCTGCATAAAGCTCTTGCGCCTTGTCAACCGCACCTTGCATCCCGCCTTGCACAAGAACGACCTCGGCACCGTAGGCTTTTAGCAGCGCACGCCGCTCAAGACTCATTGTTTCAGGCATCGTCAAAATCAATCTGTAACCCTTCACCGCACAAATCATCGCAAGCGCAATCCCTGTGTTCCCGCTTGTGGGCTCGATTATAACCGTGTCTTTGTCAATCAAACTGTCGCGTTCGGCAGCTCTTATCATATAAAGTGCGGCCCTGTCTTTGACCGAACCTGCCGGGTTAAAGCTCTCCAGTTTTGCAAAAATCTGCGCGCCGCCGGCGTTTAATTTAGCTATTTTAACCATCGGTGTGTTGCCGATTAAATCCAATATATTCATTTATATCTCCTATAAATCTCGTATTTTTTTCTGTAATTCTCCGGTGTAATATTTATCATAACAACATTTGCGCCGCTTTGCAATGCTTTTTCGCGCCCGCCCGTTTCAAGTGTTTCCATCGCGGTGGTCGCGGGGATGTTGATGTCTGGCAGTACCAGGCGCGTGATTGCCATCACCTTTAATGCTAAATCAAACGTACCGCCGGTGCTATCGCCCAACGGGGTATTTTGGCACGGGATAAAAGGGCCGAGCCCAACCATATCGGCCTGCAGTTTTTTGAAAAACAAAATATCGTCCGCAAGCATCTCAAGCGTTTGCCCCGGCAAACCGACCAGACACCCTGTGCCTGTTTCGTAACCTAATTCTTTTAACTTAAAAAGGCATTCTTTACGCGATTCCAGGCTCATCCCGGGGTGCATTTTCGCGTAAAGTTCCGGGTTTGTCGTCTCAATCCGCAGCAAAAACCTGTCCGCGCCTGCTGCTTTCAACTGCTCGTAATCGTCGCGCTCACCGATGCTCAACGTCACGGCAACATCGCGTTTTTTTATTTCTTTGACGATATCGCACAGGATTTCCGTGGTAAAATAAGGGTCCTCGCCCGATTGCAGCACAAATGTTTTGTAATCGCTTTGTGCAAGTTCAATAATCTCCTGTGGGGTTAATCTGTATCTGTCAACCTTGTCATTTGCACCGCGAATGCCGCAATAAAGGCAGTTTTGGCGGCAATAGTTTGAGAACTCAATCAAACCGCGCACAAGAACCTCGTCCCCCACACACTCGTGCCGGAGTCTGTCAGCCTCTTTAAAAAGTTCTGTCCCGTCGCTTTGGAGCAGTTTTATAATTTCTGTTTTTTCCACATATTTATTATACATTTGTCTTTTTCTAAAAACAAGTTTATAATATTGTAAAAAGGAGTATGAATGAAAAAGTTAGCCATATTATTTACATTATTGATATTCGGGTTGGGTGCTGTCGCAATTGAAGACACACAACCTGCTGCCACCTCACAAGACAGGGTCGCACCGGGCGCGGCAAAAAAGGGTTACCCGAAAAAATACACCGAGGATTACATCTTGCAAATCTCAAAAGTTTACAGCAGCGTCAGCGAGGATCCGCTTATTCAGGTCGCACTGGATATGCTGAAAGAAACCCAAGGCGAATACTCGCGCCGCGCAATCCTTGGCAACAATCTTTCCCAACGGCCGTTCATTGTTGAGTTCAAAAACCTTGGCGACATCGACCCTGATTTTATCTCGTTTGACGCAATCGGCTGGAAAAAACAAAAAGGTATCATCCGCAAAGAAGACCAGCTGCATATTTTTATCAACCCGCGGCACAAAGATGCGCCTCCGGGAGCGCTTGCCGCACTGCTTGCGCACGAAGCACTCCACCAGGATGAGTTCAACTCGCTCGCCGAAGAAACCTACGCCTGGACAATGGAGGCCTCCGTTTGGCACGAGATATCACACCTTTACCCGGAAAGCAACGATGAGCTCCACCCGCTGGTTAAGCGCGAAAACACGCTTAAAAAACTTTACCAGCGCGGAAACTATTCGGACAAGTTCCTCAAAAAAACCGTACACTCAAACGAAGGTTATTCAAATCTGCCCGCAACTTCACCGGGATTTGAGGCCCTGTAGAGTTACCCGAAAGTATATTGATAATCCGCAACTTGGTGTTAATATATTAGTATGAAAAGAACGCATGTTATAGCTTTTATGATAACAGGTTTGATACTTTTGGTATCGAACCTGATTTTCATGGACAGCAAAATCAATATTGACGAGCATAACGTGAATCGCGAATACATCTCGCCCCAGCGGCTTTTTGAAAATACCTGGGATGAGGTTCGTGATAATTATTATGATGCGGCGATGAACGGTCAGTCCTGGTACCGGTGGAAAGAGCACTACCGCCACAAAATCAAGACCCCCGACGATGCCCGTGTTGCAATAGAGTCAATGCTCGCAAGCCTTGACGATCCGTATTCAAAATTCATGACAAAAGAGGAATACTCGGAACAAAACAATTCCATCAACTCAAAAATAACCGGTATCGGCGTCAACATCGCGCCTGTCGCCGGAAAAATTGAAATCATAAACGTTGTTGAAGGCACACCCGCCCAGAGCGCAAACCTTTTGCCCAAAGATATTATCCTTGCCATAGACGGCAAAGATGTGAGCGGGATGACCATGACAGATATCGTGAATCTTGTGCGCGGGCCGGAAAACTCTTTTGTCGAGCTTACTATTTTGCGCAACAAGGACAAGTTTGCCAAAAAAATTATCCGCAAAGAAATTAAGATAAAAACCGTAAAAAGCACTGTTGACAAGAATATCGGCTACATACAGATAACAAGTTTTATTGGTCAATCAACGCCAAACGAGTTTTTGGAGGCGCTTGAAAAAACAAAGGACACCGAAGGTTTGATAATTGATTTGCGCGGGAACACCGGCGGGCTTTTGCCTAACGCAGTTTTTATCGCGAACTTGTTTATCCCGGAAGGCAAACTCGTCAGCATTGAGGGCCGCAGCGGGTTTAAGCACACAATTGATGCGCACCGCGACACAAGCTTTGTTGTTGAAAAACCGCTTGTCGTACTTGTTGACGGCGCATCGGCCTCCGCAAGCGAGATTTTATCCGGCGCACTGAAAGATTACAAGCGCGCAACAATACTTGGCACCCAGACATTTGGCAAAGGGATGGTTCAAAAAATTATCCCGCTGCCAAACGAGACGGGCCTCAATCTGACCGTCGCAAAATACCTCACCCCGAACGGCCACGATATTAATAAAAAAGGCATCACCCCGGATGTTTATGTTGAGTTTAGTCTGAATGATTTGAAAACCGGCAACGATGCCCAGCTTAATACCGCGAAAAATCTGGTCGCGCAAATGTGTACAAATTGACAACCCGCGTTTTTAATATAGTATATAGATATGTGTGTAACTCGTCGCGACTTTATTAAAACAACCGGTGTTTTGGGCGCATGCGCCCTTTGTTGTCTGCCCGGATTTTCGCAGCGGAGCAAGTTTTCTGCTGAACCGTACACCTGCGAAGACGAGCTCCCGACAAAGTTTCAACTGGATGTGTGTACCATTTGCCAGCTCAACTGTGTTCAATGCCCGACAAGACAAATCCGTGATGAGAACAACCATTACGGTTATATGAGGTTCAAAGATTTTAAAAAATTTGTTGATACCAACCGTGTTACAGCGGTTGAATTGTCAAGCAAGGGCGAGATTTTTTTGAACCCCGAGCTGCTTGATATTATAAAATACGCTCACAAAAAAAATATAATCCTAACCGCATACAGCGGTGTAAACGGCAACGACATCAGTGACGATGTGGCCGAAGCGCTTGTCAAATACCAAATCAGAGATATACAGTTTTCAATCGACGGTGCAAGTCAGGAAATTTATTCTCTCTACCGCATCGGCGGCGATTTTGACAAAGTTATTGCCAACATCAAAAAAATTAACGCACTCAAAACCAAGTACAACAGCGAGTTCCCCAAAATGACATGGAAATATATTATGTTTGGCCACAATGTTTGCGATATGGTTAAGGCTAAACAGATGGCCGATGAGCTTGGTATGAGTATGTACTACTCAACGAATAATATCCCTGACTATTCCCCGCTAACAAAAAAAGATCACAACTTCATCAAAAAGGTCACCAAAAAAGAAAAATATTTTCTCGGGTTTAAAACTGACCTTGATGTTGTTAAAAGCGAGGTTTGCAACACATTGTTTAACGTCCCGCAAATCAGCTACAACGGGCAGCTGCTCGGATGCTGCTGCAACAATTACAGTTTTTACAAGGCCAACGCGTTTGAGACGGATTTGATGACTGTTTTGAATAACCCGGATTATTTGTACAGCAAACGTATGATAACAGGTCAAGTACCGGATGACACGAGCAACCCTTGCTCAAGGTGCTTTGCGTACAAAAATATGAAGAAAAAGGGGAGTTTTATATGCGCATGAACCGCCGCGATTTTATCAAAACAACCGGAGTTTTGGGCGCGTGCGCTTGCTGCGGGCTGCCCGGGTTTACCCAGCGCAGTGATTTCTCCACTGAACCGTTCACGCACAAAAGCCAGTTTCCGACAACATTCCAAATAGATGCAGGTAATATTTGCCAGCTTGATTGCCCGGAGTGTCCTGCAAAAATACTTATGAGAAGACACCCCGGCTATGGCTTTTTGAAATTTAAAAACTTTAAAAAATTTATTGATAATAATAAAAACATAACAGATATTGAATTGTCAAAAACCGGTGAAATTTTTTTGAATCCCGAACTGCTTGATATAATAAAATACGCTCACAAAAAAAATGTATCTCTTACCGCGGACAACGGCGTGAACGGAAACTATATCAGCGATGAGGTTTTGGAAGCTCTCCCTTCTATTCCTCAGATTGCAGCTCCATATAATATCCTGGATTCACATATCTTCATGTAAATCTTCTCTAACATG
>QMCD01000985.1_pt1 | contig 18547 bp, 13 predicted proteins | sample 1821841 | NCBI WGS metagenome assembly QMCD01 (sample SAMN01991225, study PRJNA193472) | Termite gut metagenome, whole genome shotgun sequencing project. | isolation source: worker | host: Macrotermes natalensis
ATGTGTTAGGCCTGCCGCTAGCGTTCATCCTGAGCCAGGATCAAACTCTCCATTGTAAAAAATTACTTTGAATATTGTTAGAGTCCTGACTACTTTTTCCTTTTAAAGGAATTGATATGCTTTCTGCATTCTTTTTCTCTCTTGTTTACCAGTAAATCAAAGAACCATTTCCAAAAACTTTTCCCTAAAGCCGAAAAATACCCGCCGGCGAATCTCTCCGCCGCCTAAGTTGTTATAGATCAGCACTCTTGATTAGGGCTCGCGGGGAAATCCGCCGCGAAAGGACTACAAAGATAAAACGAAATCCCGTAATCTCCAAATTTTTTCAGAACATTCGCCAACTCTATAAAAACATTGAATCACTCGGTGTTTTTCTCGTTAGCGGATGCAAATGTAGGGAGTTTTTTTTAACCTGCAAACTTTTCGCTACTTTTTTTGCATTTTCCCGAAAAAATCATATTTCCTGGTCGTATATCTTATAATATAGGTATACTTGCCATTGTTTAACCTGTACATCATTGAAAATTTTCTTATTCAAAAACCTGACATCATGAAAAAAATTATTTTTGCAATCCTGCTATTGGTCGGCATGGCTGCGCAGGGACAGGCACAGGAAAAAGGACGCCTCTGGATCGGCGGGAGCATTGGCGTCAGCTCTGGCGACACAAACGCCATGGATATGGACAACGACAGGAGGACATCTCAAAAGAGCAATAGCTACTCTATCCAACCGGAATTGGGTTATGCCTTTTCCGACCGCTGGGCAGTAGGTATACGTCTGGGAATAGGGCAAGGAAAAACCACCTACTCCCAAGATGATAATGAGCGCAAGGATAAGTCAACGACCTTTGGCGTCGCCCCTTTCGTGCGCTATACATGTTTCAATCGGAAAAGATTAGACATATTCGTCGACGGAGGATTGGCGTATAATCGAGACCGCCGTAAGTACGAACAATACAATCCCAGAATCCACTATACGAGCAATAGCTTCGGTATTTTTATGCAACCCGGTTTCTCTTTCCGTCTATCTCCATGTATATCATTGACTGGCCGTTTGGACTTCCTCAATGTTTACTATAAAAAGACCGAAACGAACAATAAACCATCCGGCAACAGCAGTGACTCCAAAGAATTTGTTGCCGACTTGAACTCTCCATTCAATCTGGGCAATTTTACGGTCGGATTTAATTTTAGTTTCTGATCGGGGTTCAGGCAAAACGCAGGGCAGGAGACACAGAAAGATCAAGCGTTATTGCAAGTAGCGAAGCGACGAATTGTCGTTTCGCTATTTTTTCCCGGGCGACATTGCCGTCTTATTGCCTTAGTGATGAAATCTCGCTACCGTTTTGGCAAATTATCCGTATCTTTACCCCGAGACAGGTAAAACCCAATGCAATATGAGCGATAACGACTGGAAGTCGAGACTCGGAATGGTATATTCCACGAATCCCGATTACAAATACGAATCAGGCGCCGACGGGCAGCAGGAGACCCCGCCTCCCGCGCGTCAGGATCTGCGCGTGTGGCTCGCCCGCAAACAGAGGGCCGGCAAACAGGTGACGCTCGTGCGCGGCTTCGTGGGCTCGGAAGACGACCTGCGGGCGCTCGGCAGCATGCTAAAGACCAAATGCGGCGTTGGCGGCACGGCCAAAGACGGCGAAATAATAATCCAGGGCGACTTCCGCGACCGGGTTACGGATATACTCATTAAGGCAGGGTATAAAGCCAAGAAGGCGGGAGGATAGTTGATAGTGGTTAATGATTAGTGGTTAACGGTTAATGAAAACAGTTAAATTACTTATGGCAGCGATGCTGCTGGCCTTTGCTGTCGGCGGGACAAGGGCACAGTATTACGATTGGGGGCAGGATCCGGCCTCGGTGAAGTGGCGGACGGTGAAGACGCGCGACTTCAAATATATTTTCCCACATACGTACGAGAAGAACGCGGCGCGGGTGATGCAATACCTCGACACCGTGAGGCCGCAAATCGCGTATGGGTTCACGCACGGGCCTTTACAGCGCATCCCGCTCGTCATACATTCGCAGAATTTCAGCCCGAACGGCATCATGATGCTTGCCCCTAAACGTATGGAACTGATCGTGACGCCCGATGCCGATGCGTTTGCATTCCCCCACCTGAAGCAGTTGGCGGTGCATGAATACCGCCACGTGGTGCAGTACAACAACCTGAACAAGGGAATGATCCGCGTATTGGGATGGCTCCTCGGGCAGCAGGGCTGGCTGGTGGGCGCGGGGTTTATGCCGATGTGGGCAATGGAGGGCGACGCGGTGCTGGCCGAGACCCAGATGTCAACTTTTGGGCGCGGGTTACAGCCGTCGTTCTCGATAGAGTACCGCGCGATGGCCGCCGAGGGCGCATGGGACGGCTACCGCGCAGACAAGTTCTTCAGCGGCTCATATAAAGATTACATGCCCGACCACTATAAGCTCGGCTATCAGATGCTCGCATGGGCAGACGACCATTACGGCGAGAACGTGCTCGACAAGACCTCGCGCTTCTCCTCGCGCAACCCATACATGATCTTCCCGTTCTCGATCGGACTCAAGAAATATTATGGCAGGAATACGCAGACTCTTATGAAAGACGCATTCGCGGCGGTATCGGACTATTGGCGCTCGCTGCCGCAGGAAGAAAACACGGCGCAGATCGTCGAAACCCCGCGCACTTCATATACGACTTACTCGTCGCCCCGCTCGCTGCCCGGCGGCGGTATCGTGGCGCTGAAAACCGACCTCGACCGCCCCTCGCGCCTCGTTCTGGTGGATGTGGAGACGGGCGAGGAGCGCATACTGTGCAGTACGGGGGTGGTCAATTCGCCGCTCTCGATCGGCGGGACGACGGTTTGGTGGACGGAATACCGCCAAAGCACATTCTGGGAACAGAGGGTGCATTCACAGCTATGTTCCTACGACCTCGCGACAGGCAGGCTGAAAACGCATCGCGAACACCGCAACGTGCTGTTTCCCGTTGCCATGCACGATGGGCTTGCGATGGTGGAGTACGATCCGTCGGGTGTTTTCACGATAGTACGCGGCACCGAAAGGCACACGCTTCCCGAGACGGTTTCTGTGCACGGACTGGCATACGAAAAAGGTAGCGGCAGGCTCTATTTCATCGGCCTGAGCGACGGCGGAATGTGGATTGGTTCGGTGGGCGAGGCTGGCGTCACACAGGTCACACAGCCATCTTACACATCGATTTCGAACCTCACGGCAGGCGGTGGCGCGCTCTGGTTCAACTCGATAGCCTCGGGCAAGGACGAGGCCCACATGTACGACCTTGCCGCGGGGAAAGAGCACCGCGTGACGACTTCGCGCTACGGCTCGTTCGCTCCTTCTCCTGCGCAGGACGGCGTGGTGCTGACCACCTACACCACCGACGGCTATCTGCTCGCGCGCCAGTCATTCGACCGCGACACCCTGCCCGCAGTACCTTGGACGAAAGTTCCGCGCAATGTCGTAAACCCCGAACGCCGCCGGTGGCCGGTGATGAATATGGACGAAGTGACGGTCGGGGATGAGACCCCACAGCCGTCGAAAAAATATCGCAAAGGACTGAACCTCTTTAATTTCCACAGTTGGGCCCCGGCATACTTCGAGCCCGACCGCCTGATGTCCGACGGCGAGTTCGATATAAATGCAGGCGTCACGCTGATGTCGCAGAACAACCTCAACTCCGCATACACGCAACTGAGCTATGGCTGGACGGGCAGCAACAACCTGCTCCACGGCAAGTTCAACTACTCGGGATGGGCACCGAAGTTCGAATTGGAGGCGCAGTGGAGCGACATGAACCAGTATGTGGAACGGCCTCCCGAAGGTTTCGAACTTCCCGGGAAACTCTCCGACTACCTCGAACTTACCGGCCGCGTATACCTCCCGCTGCTACTCTCGTCGGGTGCGAGAAGCCGAATGCTGTTGCCCTCGGTAGCGTATCAGTACACCAACACAAAACTGTTCGACCTCGACAAACGGAAGTATAAAACGGGCGTGCATGAGATGATCTTCGGGCTGCAATTCTCCGAAAACACGCGCATGGCCCACCGCGACTTCCTGCCGCGCTTCGGCTATGCCGTGGGCGTCAATCTAACCACCGACCCCGCAAACTCCGAGTTCGCAAACCTTTGGGCAGCATCGGGGCGCGTTTACCTGCCCGGCCTCGCACCCCATCACAGCATCACGCTGCGCGGAGCCTACCAATATTCACAGGACGGTCCCCGCTATCAATACCGCCTCCGTGAACTCTTCCCGCGCGGGGCCGAGTGGAATGCCGTCGCACTGCGCCGCTATGCCGCCGCATCGTTCGACTACCAGTTCCCGGTATGGTACCCCGATGGAGGGATCAACTCCCTGCTCTATTTCCGCCGCGTGAGGCTCAATCCCGGCGTAGACTATGCGCGGTTCAAAAACAACTGGGCACCCGACGGCGGACGCGAATGGCACAACCTGTGGTCGTACGGCGGCGATATAATTTTCGATATCGTCCCACTGCGCCTGCCTGCGAACACCTCGATGACGCTCACAATCTCGATCCGCAAACCGAGCGACAACAAAAAAGTTTGGGGAGGGTTCAGCCTATCGCTGCCAATTTAAGGTTGTTAGATTTTTTCGGTGGTGTGCATAAAACGCGGAGTTTTTCTGCCCGACAGGCGTTTTCGGCATGCACGGCCGACACAATGACAGTCAGTTAAGTCCTTGCAATAACCTTTATGTATTCTGTAAACCCTGATGGACATAAAAACGGGGGAGCCACATCGGCCCCCCCGTTTTTATGCACTTTATTTGCCCCTCTATTCCTCGGGATCCATTATCAGTTTGATAAGGTTCCCATCATTGAGTATCTTCCGGGCGAGTTCCTGCACTTTCTTACCGTTCATCGAATCGAGTATGGCGTCGTAATTCACATACCAGTCCTCTCCCCATGTATAGTAGCTGCTGAGGTAGCTGAGCCATGTTCCGTTCTGCTTGAGCTGCTCGGGACGGCCTTTCCTCCAGTTCTCTATCGTTTTGCTCATGTCTTCTTCGAGCGGGCCGTTGTCGGCGATGTTGCGGATCTCGGCCTCGACGATCCCTAACAGTTCGTCGACCATGTTGGGGTCGGTATCGAAGCTGACCTGGAGCGAATACCTCTCCAGAGGCTGCCTCGACAATCCTCCGCTTACACCAACGCCGTATGTGCCGCCCTTCTCCTCGCGGATCGACTGCATGTAGCGGTTGTCCAGACAGTTGGACAGCAGGTTCATTATCATCGAATTTTCCTGCGTGTACTCGATGTCGCCCGAGTAGATAAAGCCTACGGTCGTCTTGGGCACTTCCATTTTGGTCTCGAAACGGTTGGTGATCTGTCCGGGCCTGATATGCATGCCGTCGTCTTTCCATGCGAGTTTGGCGGCACCCACGGGCAGGCCTCCGAGGTATTTCTCCACCAGCGGTTTGATCTCTTCGAGGTCGAAGTCGCCGATGAAGTAGAATGTATAGTTTGCGGCCATGTTCTTGAAGAACTTGTTGTAGATGCCGGCCATCTTATCGAAATCTATGTCGTCGAGATCTTCGATTGTCAGGTTCTTGGCCCTGAACATATCGCCGTACAGGGTCTTGGCAACCTCTTGCTGGAACCTGAATCCCGGCGTACCTTCCTGATGGCGCATCGCCTCGCGCATGTTGTCCATCATTCGGTCGAAGTCCTCCTTGTTCAGGCGCGGTTCGGTGAAGTAGAGATAGGTGAGTTCGAGCATCGTCTCGATGTCCTTGCGCGAAGAGCTTCCGCTGATACCCGACGAGAATGCACCGAGCGAAGGCTCTGCTCCGGCCACCTTACCCGTTAGCACCTTCCTCAGTTCAGTGTTCGAGAACTTGCCGAGGCCGGACACTCCGATCGTACCGAGAACTGCCTGCGCAGAGCGGAAATCTTCGTCGCTGAGGGTCGAGATACCGCCGTCGGCGCGGGACGCCATCGACACCTGTTCCTTGCGCAGGTCGGTCGGTTTGAGGATCACTTTCACGCCGTTGGCGAGCGTCCATATCGTCGATCCGAACATACCCTCTTCGGTCTTCTGAACCTTGCCGGGGGTTATCTCGTGCGAAATGAGCGGCTCGTCGACCACCGTGTCCTCATAGGGCTGGATATCGGCCTCGCGTACCTTGTGTATAAGGGCGAGCATCTCTTCTTTGGTCGGCACCGATACGCCTTCCTTGTCCGGCGCGGTGACTATCAGTACGTTGTTCGTCGGCGTGATAAGCTGTGCTGCGATGCTGTTGACCACCTCGGTGGTGAGCGACGTGATTATCGCGCTGTCGATCTGCCATTCGGTTTCGGCGTCGGGCATCGGGCTGTTGTTCGAGAAATTGCCAATATATGTCCAGATGAAATCACCGTTGCGGCGGTCTTCACGCTTGAGGTACGACTGCCTTGAACCCTCCAGCGCGTTGGTCTTAAAACGTTCGAGTTCCGATTCGCTGAAACCGTAGCGGCGCACTTTTTCCATTTCGGTATACAGCGCTTCGAACGCGCGCGGCAACTCGCCGTCACGTGCCGAAACCGAACCGATAAACGCATCGTCGGTCGACGACATGGATCCGTTCTGCATGCGTGCGCCGATGAACGGTGCGTTGGGTTGCTGCGTGATCTCGCTCAGGCGCTGGTTTGCCATCGAAGTCATTGCCGACATCGCGTAGCTCATGAAATAGATTTGGACCGTGCTGTTCAGTTCTTTCGGGAATGCCTGCCTTTTGATGTAGAGCGTCGCGCCTGTCCCGGTGAGTTCGGGGTCGGTCAGGACACCCACGATCGGCTCTTCGTTGGGAACGATGGGATAGTACTGTTTGGCTTCAGGGTTCTCTACAGCAGGGATATCGGCCATTATCTTTTTGATCTTCGCCTCCATCATGTCCACGTCGAAGTCGCCCACGATCACGAGGGTCTGAAGGTCGGGACGGTACCAGCGGTTGTAGAAGTCGCGTATCTCCTGATAAGAGAAGTTGCGCAGTTGCTCCTCGTTACCGATAATGTTGCGGTAGCCGTACTTGTTGCCGTTGAAGAGCAGCGGCATAGTCTTCTCCTGGATGCGGCGCTGTGCACTGTTGCCCTGACGGAGTTCCTCGACGATTACGCCGCGCTCCTTGTCGATCTCCGATTCCTCAAGAGCGATGAAGTGCGACCAGTCGTGGAGGATCAGAAGGGCGGAGTCGATGATAGACTCGCGCTTCAGGGGTACCTGCGACATGTTGTAGAACGTCATTTCGACGCCCGTGGCGGCGTTGAGGTTCGAACCGAACTTCACACCGATCGTTTCCAGCCACTCGATGAGCTGCTTATCGGGCAGGTTCTCGGTGCCGTTGAACGCCATGTGTTCGAGGAAGTGGGCGAGGCCCACCTGCGAATCTTCTTCCTGGATCGCGCCAACGTCGTGGAAGATATAGAATTCCGCCATATCGGCAGGCTTCTCGTTGTGGCGCAGGTAGTAGGTCATGCCGTTTTCGAGCTTACCCACCCTCACGTCGGGATCGGGGGGAATGACCTGCATCTGCTGTCCCTGTGCGTAGGTCGAGACAGCGCCGAGGATCAGGGCCAGTGCCCCGAAAAGAAAACTTCTGATTTTCATATACAATTAGTTATTTTTTAAGGTGTAATTCGTCGGTCAGTATCATTGTCAGAACGAACCGGAAATCCGATTATTATGCTCTGCAGGGAAAAATATAATATAAAAGTATAAAATTTTCATGAGTTGCAAAATTTTTCACATCCGCGATCAGTATCATGAAAAATAATGTCATCCCGAACACAAAGCGGAGGGATCTACATGTTTGTTATTAAACAAAATCGTAGATCCCTCCGCTTTGCGCTTGGGATGACACAATAATTACAGCACTTTACATCCCCTGCTCCACCAACCGTCTGAAGGTCTCATGCAGGGCTTTCGACCCCGGAACGAGCGGCAGGCGCAGGTTATTTCGAATGATCCCCTGAACCGCCAGCGCCGTTTTGACCCCCGTCGGGCTGCCTTCCGTAAACATAGCTTCGATCGCCGGGTAGAGCCGCCGGAACATTTCGGCCGCCGCATCTGTTTCGCCGCGCCCGAACGCCGCCATAGCCCCGCAGAGCAGGTGGGGGAACGCATTGGCGGCGACCGAGATCAGTCCGTCGCCGCCGATCGCGGCAAGGGGCAGCGCCATAACATCATCCCCCGATATCACCTTGAACCCCTCTGGTCGCCCACACAGTAGTTGCATCATCTGTGCGACAGTCCCGCACGCCTCCTTGACTCCCAGCAGGTTAGGTGCCTCATGGGCAAGCCGCAGGGTCGTTTCGGCGGTCATGTTGACTCCTGTGCGCGAAGGTACGTTATATAGGATTATCGGTACGGGCGACTCGCCCGCAATTTTCTTATAATGCTGATAGAGGCCCTCCTGCGAAGGCTTGTTGTAATAAGGCGTCACGCTCAGCACCGCACTCACGCCGTCGAGGTCGAGGCCGCAGATGCAACTCACTACATCGTCGGTGTCATAGCCGCCGCAGCCTACAACCAACGGCAGTCGTCCGGCGTTGCGGTCCTTTATGAACGCGAGTACGGCGTGTTTCTCGTCTCGCTTTAACGCAGGCGTTTCGGCCGTCGTGCCGAGTGCGACGAGGTAGTCCACCCCGCCCTCGGTTACGTGGTTTATCACCCGCGCGAGCGCATCGTAATCGACCGCCCCACGGTCGTCGAACGGCGTGACCAGCGCTACGCCCACACCCCGGATATCATTGACTGTGCCCATATAATTTGTTTGATTTTATACTGTTTTTGGTAAATTCACACAAAGTTATCGAAATATCCGGAAAATCAACCTCAGTGAGTGTGATTTTTTTACAGGTCAGAACAATTTTTGTTGAATCGGCCCTTCATCCGCCGAAGGATTGCCCGTTGCCACACCCTGCCCTATCATCGCTTCGAACTCGTCCTCGCCGATGATCTGTACGCCCAACTTATTTGCTTTCTGCAACTTGGCCGGCCCGATCTTGTCTCCCGCCAACAGATAATCGGTATTCGATGACACCGCCGCGAGGTTCCTGCCGCCGTGCAGCTCGATCAGTTCTTTGAGTTCATCGCGTCCGTGGCGCGCGAACGACCCCGAGATCACGAACGTCAGCCCCGCAAGCGACTGCGAAAGGTACTTTTTCTCATCCACCTCGAACCGCAGTCCCGCAGCCCGCAGGCGTTCGAGAATGCTACGGTTGGTCTCGTCGGCGAAATAGTCGACTATGCTCGCGGCGATCCTGCCGCCCACCTCCTCAACCTCGGCAAGATCGTCGGGCGATGCTGAAGCAATGGCATCCAGAGTGCCGAAATGTGCGGCAAGGTTCCGCGCCGTCGTCTCGCCCACAAACCTGATACCCAGCGCATATAGCACCCTGTGGAACGGCACTCCACGCGAAGCCGCGATGCTGTTTATAATATTCTCCGCCGATTTTTCGCCCAGGCGCGGCAGCACGGCCAACTGTTCGGCCCGCAGGTCATAGAGGTCGGCGACATTCTCGACCAAGCCCTCATTATACAGCAACGCGACCGTCTCCTCGCCCAACCCGTCGATCTCCATCGCGCGGCGCGAAATGAAATGCACCACGCGCCCAATGATCTGAGGCGGACACCCGTTCTGGTTGGGGCAAAAGTGGCGCGCCTCGCCCTCATACTTCACCAACGGCGTCTCGCACACGGGACACAGCATCGGGAATGCGAGCGGCACGCTGTTCGAAGGCCGCTGCGACACATCCACACCCGTGATCTTGGGGATGATCTCGCCCCCTTTCTCCACCCACACCATATCGCCCACACGCACATCCAACAGCGCGATCTGCTCCGCGTTATGAAGCGACGCTCGCTTAACGGTCGTCCCTGCAAGTTGCACAGGTTCAAGGTTCGCGACAGGAGTTACAGCCCCTGTGCGTCCCACCTGGAAGTCGACCCACAGCAGCCGTGTCAGCGCCTGCTCGGCCTTAAACTTATATGCCACCGCCCACCGCGGGGCCTTCGACGTCGCGCCCAACTGCCGCTGAACCGCGTAATCATTGACCTTTATCACCACCCCGTCGGTATCATACGGCAGCTTGTGCCGCAGGCTGTCGACCTCGCCGATATACTGCTCGACATCCTCCGGTGTGGCGCAAAGCCGCATCATGTCCGACACCTTGAAACCCCAATCGCGGGCGCGTTGCAGGTTTTCCCAATGCGTCCTGAACGGAAGGTCGTCACCGACGATATTGTAAAGATAGCTGTCCAGTCCGCGGCTCGCTACGACCGCCGAATTTTGCTGTTTGAGCGTCCCCGCCGCGGCATTGCGCGGGTTTGCGAAAAGCTGTTCGCCGCGCTCATCGCGCTCGGCATTCAGGCGCTCGAACGATGCGTGGGGCATGAAAATCTCGCCGCGGATCTCGAACAGAGCAGGCCAGCCCTCCCCGCGAAGCTCCAACGGTATACTTCGGATCGTGCGCACGTTAGCCGTCACGTCGTCGCCCGTAACCCCGTCACCGCGTGTCACGGCCTGCTCCAGCCGCCCATTCTCGTAGGTGAGGCTGATCGCCGTCCCGTCGAACTTCAACTCACACACCATCTCCACATCGCCAGCCTCGCGCCTCACACGGTCGTAGAAATCGCGCACCTCATCCAGCGAATATGTGTTCGAGAGCGAGAGCATCGGGTAGCGGTGCCGCGCCTGACGGAACTCCGCCGTCACATCGCTCCCAACCCTCCGCGTGGGCGAATTAGGGTCGTCGAACTCGGGATGGGCCTGCTCCAGTTCATGCAACTCCCTGAGCAGCATATCGAACTCATAGTCGCTGATCTCAGGCGAGTTCTCAACGTAATACTTATGATTATAATGGTTCAGCCGCCTGCGCAGCTCATCTATTCTGTCTTTCATCGGTAGGATTTATATAGGCTTGTTACTGCTGGCCGAACCGCATCACAATAGTCACCGTTTCTTCCGTCGGCGACCACTCGGGCCCTATATCCAGCAAGCGTATTGCTTCCTTGTGTGCCTCGGGGGTGAGGTATTCGATGACGCGTATCTGCGACGGGTGCCCGTAGCGGTTGACACGGAACGTGATCTTCACGTCACCCTCAACACCGTCGCCGAAGTCGATCGCCGCCCGTTTCAGGTATTCGTTATAGTCGCGCATGCCTATCCGGGGCATCGACACAGGCCGCACATCCCCCATCGGATCGGCTGTCTCCGAAACCGACACAAGCCGAACCGCGCCGTATTCATCATTCATATCGATCATATCCGCTGCTGCCCGATCGCCAATATCGACACTGTCCTCTATCGGCGCTTGTGTCGCGACCGGCCCATCCGTGTTGCTCTGCATTATCAGTTCCGAGGGATCATCTGCCTTTTCAGGCCGCCTTTCGTTAAAATACTTAAATGCAAAATATGGCGCGAAATAGAGAAATACCCCCACTACACCGACTGCAATCATCACCGATATCGCAATCCGCCACCTGCTCCGGTGCGGCCGGAAATATGCTGCCTCCACTTCGCGGTCGAGTTCGGCGATCACGCGCGCATGGTCGCCCGGCGCGCGCATGCATCCCTCCACGGCGTCGGAGAGGAACGGGTCGAGCATCGTCTCCAGTTCGATGGCGTGGGCATCGGCATTGCCGCGCTCACCTTTTATATATGCAACGAACGCCTCGCGGAATCGAGCTATGTTACCGCCGCCGTTCTGCCCTGTATCGCCCTCCGGCACAATCTTCGCCACCCCCGCCTCGATATACGCGCGTATCCCGTCGGTCAGGTAGCCCGTTTCCTTCGCAATGGCCTCGAACGCCGCACCCTCGAAAAAAAAGCGCCGGATGCACTCGCGCTGCGGTTTCGTCAGCCCTGATGCAGCCTCGTCGAATGCCGCCACAGCACCCTCGTCTGCCGCCGCAAGCCTGCGCATATAATCTTTCTGCGCGGCCGTCAGCCTCTCATTTTTATGGTTTTCGGTGGTTTGTGCCCAATATAGCCATGCCGCGAAATCACTTTCACAGTCATATCCTGCCAGAAATGGCCCGAACTGTCCGACCAGCCCCCGCACGCCCTCCCGTGCCCGCACCGCATCGCCACTGACATCCAGATCTATGCCATAGACAAACGGCAGGTAGCGCAACAGCAATACGCCCTCGTATTCGCTACGGCCTGTTTCACGCCACATCGAAAGCAACTCGTTGTCAGAGAGTCCGGATATTATTTTCTTGCGTATTTTCATTTCCCTTCGATACCAAAGGTAGCGTTTTTTTTCGAAGAGCCACGATGAAATCAACCGTTAATTATCTTACATTCGCGATGCTGATAATATCGGCGAAAACCCCGGCCGCCGTCACGCTCGCACCCGCGCCGTAGCCCTTGATCTGCATCGGATATTCGCGGTACCGCTCCGTTGTTAGCGAGATTACGTTATTGCTGCCCGCAAGTTCGTAGAACGGGCTTTCGGGCCCCACACTCCGCAGCGACACTTTCGCCTTCCCGTGGTCGAACACTGCGATGAACCGCCAGCGCAAACCTTTTTCTTTCAGCTCCTTACGGCGTTTCTCGAAGTCTGCATCGAGTTCGGGAATAGTTCTCCAGAACTCGTCGAGCGTCCCCTCGAAATACTTGGCCGGGATGAACAGATCTTTCTCCACATCGCCCTGTTCCAGATGGTAACCCGCCTCGCGCGACAGGATCACGAGCTTGCGCACCACATCCATACCGCTCAGGTCGATGCGCGGGTCGGGCTCGGCATACCCGGCCTCCTGCGCCATCCGTATCGCGCGGCTGAACGGCACGCTTTCGTTCATTTCATTGAAGATAAAGTTCAGGGTGCCGGACACGACCGCCTCGATGCGAAGTATCTTGTCGCCGCTTTTTATCAGGTCGCCTATCGTATTGATGATCGGCAGTCCGGCGCCCACGTTGGTCTCGAACAGGAACTTCACCCCGCTGCGGCGGGCGGTATTCTTCAGGCCCTCGTAAACGCTGTACTCCGACGACGCGGCGACCTTGTTGGCCGTCACCACCGACACGCTCTTTCCCAGCAACTTACCATAGATCGACGCCACCTGCTCGCTCGCCGTGCAGTCGACGAACACCGAATTGAAGATGTTCATTTTCAGTATCTCGTCGCGGAATTTCTCGGGCGTCGAGGCTATTCCCTCGCGTGCGAGCTGTTCCTTATATGTCGACAGGTCTATACCCTCGCGGTTCAGCAGGCATTTGGTCGAATTGGAAATCCCCACGACCCTTATTTGCAGCGAATTATCTTTCAACAGTTTCGGCTGTTGGTGATGTATCTGATCGAGCAGGTTGTTGCCCACGAGCCCCACCCCGGCAATGAAAATATTGAGCACCTGGAACTCCGAAAGGAAGAACGAATCGTGGAGAACGTTCATTGCCTTACGCTGGTCTTCCTGCCTGACCACGAACGAGATATTGGTCTCGGCCGCCCCCTGCGCCGCCGCCACGACGTTGATACCGTTGCGCCCCAGCGTCCCATAAAGTTTGCCCGCGATACCCGGCCTGTGCTTCATGCCCTCGCCCACGATCGCCACGACCGCCAACCCGCACTCGCACTTCACCTTATTTATCTCGCCCTGAGCTATCTCCTGCGAGAACTCCTGCGACAAAACCTCAGCAGCAAGTTCTGCATCTCCCGGTTGCACACCGATCGAGGTATTGTTCTCCGACGCCGCCTGCGACACGAAGAACACGCTTATCCCCGCCTTTGATAACACTTTGAATATTCGGTAGTTAACCCCGATTACCCCGACCATACCCAACCCCTGAATCGTAATCAGGCAGGCGTTCGACACCGAAGAGATACCTTTGATCGTCCGTTCGTCGTCCAACACCTTGTCCTTCGATATATAGGTACCCGGACACGCCGGATTGAACGTGTTTTTCAGCACGATCGGTATATTCTTGTGATACACAGGGAATATGGTCGGCGGATAGATCACTTTCGCACCGAAGTTCGACAGTTCGATCGCCTCGACATAGCTCATCCTGTCGATCACATAGGCACTGCCGACTATGCGGGGGTCGGCGGTCATAAACCCGTCGACGTCCGTCCATATCTCAAGCACCGAAGCTTTGAGCGCCGCCGCAATCACAGCCGCCGTGTAGTCCGAACCGCCGCGCCCGAGCGTCGTGCCGTCGCCCGTCACGAGGTCGGAGGCGATGAACCCGGGCGTTATAGACACCTTGCCCGCCTTGGCGAACGTCTTGGCGATCAGCTTGTCCGTTGCCGCGAAATCTATCGCGTGCTTGTCGTAATATTTGCGCGTCTTGATAAAATCGCGCGAGTCGTAGAGGCCGGCGCCCTCGATAACGCCCGCAAGTATCGCCGACGACATGCGCTCGCCATAGCTCACGATTGCGTCGTTGGTCTTTATCGAGAGGTCGCGGATCAGGAAGACCCCGCGCAGGATATTGGTCAGTTCGTCCACCAGAGAAGACACCGTCTCCGCGACCCGCATTCGCATTTCCGGACGTACTACGCTTTCCATCTGCTCCCGGTGCCGGGCCGCAATACGTTCCAGATCGGCCTCATAGGCCGGATCGCCTTTCACCGCCTTCTGTGCGGTGGCGAGAAGCGCGTCGGTCACCCCGCCAAGGGCGGAGACCACCACGACCACCTGCTCCCGGCTGGCCACAACGATATCCCGCACCTTCAGCATGGCCTCGGGCGTGCCCACCGACGAACCTCCGAATTTCAGTACCTTCATATTCGAAATCATATTAAACCAAACTACAAGATTACGATTTTTCGCCCATTTTCCCAAAAAGTCGCGGTTCTTCGAAGACAAAAAATTACCTTTGCCTTACAAAAATTAAAAAACTGACTATGGAACTAAAAGACATACTCGCAATTTCGGGCCAACCGGGCCTTTTCAAATACGTTGCACAGGGTTCGAACGGCGTGATCGTCGAATCACTCCTCGATGGCCGCCGCACCAACGCCACGGGCGCGGCGAAGGTGAGCGCACTGGCCGAGATCGCCATTTTCACCGACGAGGAGGAGATCCCGCTCTGGCGCGTCTTCGAGGCGCTGTACAAAAACACCGGAGGCCGCGAAAGCATCAGCCCCAAATCGACACCCGACCAACTGAAGGCCAAAATGGCCGAGGTGGTACCCGCCTACGACCGCGACCGCGTGCACGTTTCGGACATGAAAAAGCTCTTTTCATGGTACAACATCCTCGTGAACGCCGGGATGACCGACTTCAAGGTCGAGGAACCGACGACGGAAGAGGAAGCGGCGGCGGAATAGTGGTTAACGGTTAATAAAAACAGACAAGGCCGATGCTCAGAGCGTCGGCCTTGTTCCATACTATAATCGCGACGGCCTGCCCTACTCCGGAAGTTGGAACAGCTCCTCGACCGACACCCCGAAGTATCGCGCCAACCGCAGCGCAAGCGCCGTCGAGGGGGTGTATATCGCGTTCTCGATCGTGTTTATCGTCTTGCGCGTCACCCCGACCGCTGCGGCGAGCTCCTCTTGGGTGATGTCTTTTATCGCCCGCTGGACACGCAGCGTGTTTTTTAGTTCTCCCTGTCCCATAGCTACTTACGCAAATAGATCAACTGCGAGATCTTCAGGGTCAGAACCGTAACGTAGATTATCAGCAAGCAGGCCGTGGTCGCGGTCATGTCGGCCAGCCACCAACTCGACACGATGCAGAGCAGGGCGGCAAACAGCATCGCCACAAAACAGGCCCATTTGAGAGATACATAGCCGTAATGCACGACCATTTCGTTGTTCAGCACCTTCCTCAATTCGGGGTCGCCCTTGATCCGGCGCTCGTTCGAGGAATTCAGCAACGTCCCTGCGACGAACGCCACCGCCCCAATCGCCACGATAAGCGCGAAGACGACCCGCAAGGCCCTGGGTTCGAATGCCTGACCGTCAAGGAATACCCCCGGCAGGAAAAGTGCGAATCCGATGGTTTGCAACAACAGGTATTTGTACCTGCGACTGTCGAGTTGTTCGATGAGTTTTGAGTCCATGGTTTTAGTTTTTATTGATACCTTTAATTATCTTTTAGTAACGTAAACATTACAAAAGTATGTAAATATTGTGTCTCTCCAAATTATTTGCAGAAATAATTTCAATTCTTTTACGATTTCATGATAATCGAATATCTCAGGTGCATAAATTTTACCGGAAATTATCCGGATACCTGAAGGTTATTGAGTATCTTTGCTCTCTAACTGTAAAATATAAGGTGTTATGAAAACGATTTCCCTTTTTCTAATAGACGGCTTCGAGGAGATCGAAGTCGTGGCCACGGTCGACGTTCTGCGCCGTGCGGGGCTCGACGTGAAAACGGTGTCGCTCACTGGCCGGCCGGTCGTCACGGGTGCGCACGGGATTCCCGTCACGGCCGACGTTTTGTTCGATGATGCACCGCTCGAAACTGCCGAGATGCTAATAATGCCCGGAGGAACGCCCGCCTATAACGAACACGAGGGCGTGAAGAAAGCGTTCAGCGCCCATCACGACAAGGGAGGAAAGGTCGCCGCGATCTGCGCCGCACCGGCGGTATTAGGAGGGCTTGGCATACTGCGCGGCCGCAATGCGACGTGTTATCCTGGTTATGAAGCCTATATCGACGGCGCGACGATGCATCCCGACTGTGCGGTGGTGGTCGATGGCAACGTTACGACCGGTCGCGGGCCCGGCCTGACCGTAGAATTCGCACTCTCGCTCGTCGAGCAGTTGGCCGGGCGCGAGGTGCGCGACAAGGTGGCCGCCGCTCTGCTGGTGAAATAAATATGGATCGGCCGATTGTAAAGGTCGAGGGTTTGTCCCACAGGTATGCCGTCCAGTGGGCCCTGCGCAATATCGACTTGGAGATAGGCGAAACGGGGATCTATGGGCTGCTCGGCTCGAACGGGGCGGGCAAGTCGACCCTTATGAACATCCTGTGCGGCGTGCTCACCCAGACGCGGGGCGAGGTATGGATAAACGGTGTGAATACGGGGGAAAACCCGGTGGGCGCGCGTGAATTTATCGGGTTCCTGCCCCAGAAACCGCCTTTGCACGGCGATCTGACGGTGGGTGAGTACCTGCGCTACACGGCGATCCTGCGGCGCATGCCGGGTAGGGCGATCGGCCCGGCCATCGACCGCGTTGTGGAAAAGTGCGGCATCGGCGACTTCCGTAAGCGACTGCTCCGAAACCTCTCGGGCGGCTATCAGCAGAGGGTGGGCATCGCCCAGGCGATAATCCACGACCCGTCGCTGGTCGTACTCGACGAACCCACCAACGGCCTCGATCCCAACCAGATAGTCGAAGTACGCCGCCTGATAGGGGACATTGCGCAAAAGCGCACGGTGATACTTTCGACCCATATTCTGTCGGAAGTGCAGGCCGTGTGCGACCATATCTACATGGTCGAGCAGGGCGGGATAGTCTTCCGTGGAACGGTCGAGGAGTTTGACGGATATATTGCACCCAACGCGCTTGTAGCGGGCTTTTTCGAGCCTCCTGCGATGGATGAACTGCTTGTATTGGATGGTATCGCTGGAGGCGAGGAGTTGTCAGGCGGCAGTTTCCGCCTGCGCTACACCGACGCGAGAAAAGCGATGGATGCGATAGTCGGGGCGAGTGCCGCCGGGGGCTGGGGCCTGCGCGAGATGTGGGTCGAGAAGCCCTCGATGGATTCCGTGTTCGCCGCGCTCTCGAAGGGCGGAAACCCGCCGCACAATCCCGGTAAAAAATGAAAATCACACTAAACATAGCCCTCACCGAACTCCGGAGCCTGTTCTGTTCCCCCATCGCGTGGATAGTCATCATCGTTTTCTGCGGCCAAACCTATGGCGGCATAATGGGCATTGTGGGAAATTTCCTGCGCGAACAGGAGTTGGGCCGCCCCAACGACAACCTGACCATCGAGATGCTCGGCGCGCGGGGCTACTCCCTGTTCCGGAGCATAATGGGCTACCTGTATGTCTACATCCCGCTGCTGACTATGGGACTTATGAGCCGCGAGTATGGCAGCGGAAGCATAAAGTTGCTCTATTCGTCGCCCGTGCGCAATTCCCAGATCATCGTGGGCAAGTACATCGCGATGGTCGCCATTGCGCTGGCGATGGTGCTCCTGCTGCTCGTCCCCGTTTCCTACATGGGTTCGGTGATCGAGAATTTCGACTGGCCGATAGCCCTGTCGGGCCTTCTGGGGGTGTTCCTGCTGATATGCGCCTACTCAGCGATAGGGTTGTTCATGTCGAGCCTCACGTCCTATCAGATCGTCGCCATGATCGGCACGGGCGCCATACTTTTTGTGCTCGATTACGTCGGCCACGTGGGGCAGAGGATAGGGTTCGTGCGCGATATAACCTACTGGCTCGATATAAGCGGCCGCGCCGACACCTTCTATCGGGGGCTTGTTTCGAGTGAGAACGTGGCCTATTTCATGCTGATAACGGCCCTGTTCATATCGCTGGCGGTGATCCGTCTGCGGGCGGTGCGGCGCAGGGGCGGGGGTGTGCGGACGTGGCTCGGATACGTGGCGGTGGTGGC
>QMCD01001325.1_pt1 | contig 18544 bp, 18 predicted proteins | sample 1821841 | NCBI WGS metagenome assembly QMCD01 (sample SAMN01991225, study PRJNA193472) | Termite gut metagenome, whole genome shotgun sequencing project. | isolation source: worker | host: Macrotermes natalensis
TTCTATTACAAATGAAGAACATTTGAAGGCATGGCTTATTCGGGTTGCGCTCAATTGCTGCAAGGACTTGTTCAAGCAGCCTTGGAATAAGCGCGTTGTGCTGATGAACGAGGATTTGGGCGCTGCGCTTACTATGCAGCACGAGGACGACATCATCTATCTGGTGCGCGCGCTGAAGGAACCCTATAGGACAGCCATCCATTTGTTTTATTATGAGGAAATTGATTTATTTTTTGTGTGTAGTGTTTTTTGTTGTATCATGTGTTGACGAAAAGATTGAGATTGAAGTTACACCCGAACTTCCGACTTCAGTAGAAACCGTAGCTGTAAATTCAGGGATATTATCTTTTGATACCCCTGATGCTCTACGCAACACAGTCGATAAACTTAAAGAGATTGATAAATTTACTCTTGAAGTTTATCCTACAACACGTTCAGGAAGTACAGATTTTACTTCTCTAAGACAGCATTTGATCAATCAGGGTTTGCGAGAATTTACAGATGCCGAGCTTGCAGAGATTATGGCTAAAGGCCTTACCTATGAGCCGGAGGATGAAATTATCATTGACCCTTATTTGGCTACCATACTTAATCAGGATAGGGAGGTTTTGGTAAATGATAAAATATACCGCTATGTGGATGACGGAATCGTCATCTATGATGCCGATTTAATAGGGCAGTTTGATAATAGTTGGATGTCAAACTTGAATACAAGTTCCATGACGCATGGACAAGGGGTTACTATTAATAATCAGGTTACTTTTACAAGGGTTGTTGTTGGCACTGGTACTGTAGCACCTGTTAGTCCTCCTTCCAATGGGAGTGGCGATACAATCTATAATGACGATGGTAGTCTCACGTTAAAAAGTAATGGCATTACAATACCTGCAAACATGGTGAAAAGAGCAACCTATAAAAAAGGTAATGGGGATGCGAATTGGGTTCAAAGAACTGCATCGGGTCTCTGTGGAACTAATGTTACACTTGAGAATAACTATGATGATCGTCATAGGATGAAACTGCGTATGTACGACCAAGATTATATTCTCTATCGCGCGGTTGGCATGACAGTCCGTATGCAGGAGCGCACTTTGGGTATATGGTGGAGAAAGAAAGCTCAAGAATTTCGTTATGGATGGACTGCCATAGAGTGTGAATATAAATTTAATGCACCTGCTTTCCCTGAACCGCCGAAGATGCCTAATGGGGTGCCTCAATATGATAAATACCCTACCACCATGACAAAAAAATTCCCTTATGAAGATACTGATATTGTCCTTTTCCATATCCCTTATGCTAACTACGATGTAACAAGCGGAGATATAAATTCGGTTGTAGCTGCGGGAATGAAGTTCATAGCCGGTACTATGTATTCATGGTATAATAGTGAAGAGGGCAAAGACTATAAGAATAATCCGCGCGGATTATATACTACACATGACTCTGATAAAAAGATGTTGGTTACCTTCCCGCAGGGTGAGGATGTAGCTTACAATGATGGCCGTGAAGTTGTGCGCTGGGAACTTTCTTGGTTTTCAGGTACTTTTATTTTGTCGTTTTCCAACAATTTGCACGGAGGCGGATGGAATACCAAAGTTCAAAGTGTAGGAATTACTACAGATGTAAATATTATCAGAGGGCGTATTTATGCTGCGGTAAAATACGATAACCAATGGCGTGCTTGCGTGATTGAAACAGAGTCGTAAGAAATGTAATTATTATGAAAAAGGGATTATTACTTATTGCCCTTGCGGCAATGTCGTTTGGTGTGAATGCCCAGAACAATACTAATGTCAGGCGTGTCGAGTTTGAAATAGGGACTGGAGTTATAATGGGGCATAAAATCGACGGCACTACCTCTGAGGGTGGAATGCAATTATTTTTTGAGACCCGGTTAAATCTTGACAACACTCCTTTTGATGTCGGTTTACAAGCACTGTTTGGATACGTCAACAGACAGGGTGATATTTATGGCAGGGACCATGAAACAAGATACCAGGGCTTAATGGCTACTTTTGTCGATTACAACTATCGGCGTTGGAAGAGAGTGGCACTTTTCGGTGGCATTGGCGTAGGCTTTGCCGCTGTAAATCATGATATCTCTTGGGTGGAATCCGGCCGCATTACAAGTGCGTTGGTATATGACCGCTCTTTTGTGTTGAATCCCCGTATTGGCGTGGAGCTATTCAACCACCTCAGATTCACACTCGAATATAAATTGATGAAACGAGAGTATTCTTTCTTTGGTTTGAGTATCGGAGGAGTCTTCGGAGGCGGGTATAAAAAATAGTTTACGACATAAAAATCCTACAGACTCTAAGTTATTATATGTTAGCGGCAACCTTTCATCGGATTGCCGCTTTTTTAATGGGAAATGGATATAATATACTTAACAGCCTTTGATTTTTATCCGGAAGATGAATATAGATTCATGTTTTTTATTTTTTTGGAGTTAATTTTGTGGTAATCGGACTTCGGGAGCGGATTCCGTGGAATAATACAAACAGGTTCTTAACTTCTTAAACCAATTATTAATATGAAAACTCAGATTTATGTAGCTCCCGTTATCGAAAAGATTGCGGTCGAGATTGAGAATGGCATTGCAGCGAGCGGCGCAAGCCCTGCCCCTGCAAATTACGGTACTGCCGGAGCTGCCGGTAACAACGTCGATGAAACAGGCAATACCAATTGGTAATTACAAATTACAAAAAACTTACCGACAATGAAAAAATTTACTTTTATCGCAGGCATGTTGCTCTGTTCGGTGGTGCTTGCAGGTTGTGTCAATAATAACGAAGGTGGAAAGCTCACCACAGGCAAGACCCACATATCGCTGACGGCGGGAATCGAAACGAGGACTGCTATCGACGGCGCAGGTGCTCCGTCATGGACCGACGGCGACGCTATCGGTGTTCACTTTGTTTCCGATGAGATCAGTGCTGCCGACAGCCACCACAAGCTCGCAGGCACATCGGCCGACGGAGGCCAGACAGCCACTTTCGAGGGCGACGTCGAATTGGCTGCTGCCGACTACACCATTTACGGTTACTATCCGCACGGTGTGGCGGGTGACCAGACCGACCACCACAAGACGGCGAAGATAGAGATCCCTGCCGTGCAGAAGCCAACGGCTACTTCGTTCGACCCTGCGGCCGACGTTATGGTAATGTGGCCTGTGGAGCACAACCACAATGGCGCGGACATCACTCACGCAGGACTTCAGTTCAAGAGGGTGTTGGCTACACTTAAATTCATCATTAAGAGTTCGGAACTCAACGGCGAGGCTATCCAGAACCTCACCTTCACCACCGGCGCAGGTTTCGAGTTGGCGGGTATAGAGGGCGATGTGGAGAATGACTTCCTGGGATTCGACGGGGTTGCCGAAACTGTTGTCAAGGCCGAACCTGCCGAGGCGGTTACCACCGACGGCGACGGCGCGGTTATTATGATCTGCGTTCCGGTGATGAACATTCCTGTCGGCACCGAGCTGACTGTCACAGGCGAGACCGAAAGCTACACATTCTCGAAAACGACCAACCTCGGTACAGCCATAGTACTCGAACAGGGCGGTATGCACATAATGAATATTGAAAATCCGGTAGTGGAACCGAAATCGACCGGCCTTCAGACGCCACCAAAGGCCAAAACTACCACGACATGGGAAATAGCTATCGAGGGCGGTACGCAGATTTGGAGCGATGCTATAAATATGGATGACTGCAATAAGACGACTTTCAACCCAGCTGCGTCAGCTTCGGATTGCCGTAACCATACCGACCCTGCCAATGGCTATTATTATACGCAGATTTATGTCAGGGATAATCAAGATCTCATGTGCCCCGCGCCTTGGCGTGTGCCTACACAAGCAGATTTTGTTGCTTTGGATAAGGGCCTTGGGGGTTCAGGGCAGAACAATATATATGCAACTGCCGAAAGTATCAATGCTTACAATACTACATGGGGCGGTAAAATGGGTGGCTACCCAACTAACTATAGTACGTTTATGTCGTTCGGTACATATGCATACTATTGGTCGCAAACGAAAGTTCAAGGGTCAGAGTCTCAGACGTATGTACTGATGTACAAATCCGAATCCAGTGGCATAACAACAGATCCGGGTAGTGCTATGCGTGACAATAAGTCCGGATACAACGTCAGGTGCGTCACCACGATCTAAAACAATCTCTTATATATTTTCGCGCCCATGCTGTTATTGAAAAAACAGTGTGGGCGCAATTTATTTTAAATTATTACTAACTTTGTACGTTTTCAGAGACTCTAATATAAATCAAATACAATATCGTTATGGCAGACAACAAAAAGGATAGGCTTTTCGACCAGTTCCCGCCCATATCTACGGAGCAGTGGGAGGAGGTCATAAATGCCGACCTTAAAGGTGCCGATTACCAGAAAAAACTCGTCTGGAAAACGGCAGAGGGCTTCAGCGTCCGTCCTTACTACCGCGCCGAGGATTTGAGGGAATTGAAATACCTCTCCTCCGGTTGCGGCGAATTCCCATATGTGCGCGGTAATAAATGCCGCAACCGGTGGAAGATACACGAGACCATACGTGTAGGTTCTGTCGGTGAGGCCAATGCGCGTGCCCTCAGGGCGCTCGAGGCGGGTGCCGAGTCGGTAGGCTTCCTCTTCAGGGCATGCCCGTCGGCGCAGGAGGCAAAGGAGCTTCTGAACGGCATAGTCCTCGAGGCGGCCGATCTGATATTCACAGGTGAGATTTGCCCGACGGCGGTCGAAAATATAATGTCGGCTGTCGAGGCGCGCAAGGTCAATCCCGAGGAGTTCAGGGCTGCGTTCACTTTCGACCCCATAATGTGGCACCTCTCGTTGCAGGGGGCGTTCCCCGGAGGCGACGACGGCGCGGCATTCAAAATGATAGCCGGATTTGTCAAGACATACGAGAAATATAAAAAGGTGAGGTTCTGCAACGTTAGCGGAGAGTACTTCCACAACAGCGGCTCTACGATAGTGCAGGAGCTCGGATTTACGCTCGCTGCGGGGCACGAATACCTCGTGAAGCTCATGGAGGCGGGGCTGACGGCAACCGAGGCGGCGCGCACACTGCGTTTCTCGATGGCGGTAAGCTCCAACTACTTCATGGAGATAGCCAAATTCCGCGCCGGACGCATGTTGTGGGCCAATATCGTGAAAGAGTACAACCCCGAATGCGGCTGCGCCGAGAAGATGAAGGCACACGCCGTGACCTCGATGTGGAACATGACCGTTTACGACCCCTATGTGAATATGCTTCGCGGCACTACCGAGGCCATGAGCGCCTCGCTTGCGGGTGTCTATTCGCTCGAAGTGCTGCCTTTCGATGCCGCTTATGAGGAGCCGACCGATTTCTCGGCGCGCATAGCCCGCAACGTCCAGTTGCTGCTCAAGAACGAATCGCATTTCGACAATGTTACCGACCCCGCAGGCGGTTCGTACTACATAGAGAACCTTACGCAGAGCATCGCCGACGAGGCATGGAAGCTCTTCCGCCAAGTAGAGGATAAGGGCGGCTACATCGCGGCGTTCAGGGATGGTTTTGTTACCGCCGCCGTTGAGGAGTCGGCACGCGCCAAGGACAAGGCCGTTTCGATGCGCCGCACTGTGCTGTTGGGCACGAACCAATACCCCAACTTCCTCGAAGTGGCCGATAAGGTTATTACTGCCAAGGCTGTCGAACCTGTGACGGTGAAGGGGCAAGTACTTACTCCATATCGCGGGGCGATGCCTTTCGAGCAGATGCGTCTCGAAGTCGATCGCAGCGGCAAGAGCCCGCGGGCATTCATGCTCACGTGCGGCACTCTTGCAATGGCGCGCGCCCGTTCGCAGTTCGCCTGCAACTTCTTCGCCTGTGCCGGCATCCGCGTCGAGGACAATACGTTCTTCAAATCCATTGAGGAGGGGGCTGCCGCGGCACTCAAGTCCGGCGCTGAGATTGTTGTAATTTGCGCTGCCGACGACGACTATACCGCACTCGCACCCAAGGCCAAGGAGCTTCTGGGCGGCAAGGCGATATTCGTGGTGGCCGGAGACCCTGCATCGCGCCCCGAATTGGAGGCGGCAGGTGTGGTGAACTACATCAACGTCAAGAGCAACGTGCTCGACACACTTCGCTGGTATGTTAAAGAGTTGGGCATTTAAATCGGATAGACTATGAGAGCTAAATTTTCAGATATATCATATACAGGCGGCGCGCCCAAGTGCTGCAACGCCTCGAAGAAGAGCCACAGCGGTTGCGGCCAAGACGACAGCGTGTGGCTTACCGCCGAACAGATACCCGTAAAGGGAGTTTACACCGCCTCCGACCTCGAAGGCATGGAACACCTCAACTATGCGGCGGGCATCGCACCGTTCTTGCGCGGGCCTTACAGTACGATGTACGTCATGCGCCCGTGGACTATCAGACAGTATGCCGGATTCTCGACCGCCGAGGAGAGTAACGCATTCTACCGCCGCAACCTTGCGTCGGGGCAGAAGGGGCTTTCCGTGGCGTTCGACCTCGCTACGCACCGCGGCTACGATGCCGACCACCAGCGTGTTGTAGGCGACGTGGGTAAGGCGGGAGTGTCGATATGCTCGGTAGAGGATATGAAGGTGCTGTTCGACGGTATTCCGCTCAACCAGATGTCGGTATCGATGACCATGAACGGGGCGGTGCTTCCGGTACTCGCGTTCTACATCGTAGCCGGTATGGAGCAGGGCGCCTCGCTCGACCAGATGGCCGGAACAATTCAGAACGACATCCTCAAGGAGTTCATGGTGCGTAATACCTATATCTATCCGCCCGAATTTTCGATGAAGATCATCGCCGATATCTTCGAATACACGGCGAAAAATATGCCCAAGTTCAACTCGATATCCATATCGGGCTACCACATGCAGGAGGCCGGAGCTACGGCCGACATAGAGCTTGCCTACACGCTGGCCGACGGGTTGGAATACCTTCGCGCCGGTATCAACGCGGGGATGTCGGTCGATCAGTTCGCGCCGCGCCTCTCGTTCTTCTGGGCATCGGGCATGAACCACTTCATGGAGATCGCCAAGATGAGGGCTGCAAGGCTTCTTTGGGCAAAGATAGTAAGTCAATTCAACCCCAAGAACTCCAAGTCGCTCGCCCTGCGTACCCATACGCAGACATCGGGGTGGTCGCTCACGGAGCAGGACCCGTTCAACAACGTAGCCCGCACGGCTATCGAGGCTATGGGCGCGGCTTTGGGACACACCCAGTCGCTCCACACGAATGCACTCGACGAGGCCATAGCGCTCCCGACCGACTTCTCGGCACGTATAGCGCGTAACACGCAGATATACATACAGGAGGAGACCGATATCACCCGCGAGGTTGACCCATGGGCAGGTTCCTACTATGTGGAGAGCCTTACCGACGACCTCGCCCGCAAGGCGTGGGGGCATATAGAGGAGATCGAAAGCCTCGGCGGTATGGCAAAGGCTATCGAGACAGGTATCCCCAAGATGCGTATCGAGGAGGCGGCTGCCCGCAAGCAGGCACGCATAGATTCGGGCAACGAGATTATCGTCGGCATAAACCAATACCGTCTGGAGAAGGAAGACCCGATAGATATCCTTGCTGTCGATAACACGGCGGTACGCGAGGCGCAGGTGAAACGCCTTCAGGAGCTTCGCGCCGGACGCGACAATGCGGCGGTGAAAAAGGCACTCGATGCCATTACCGAATGCGCACGCACAGGCAAGGGCAATCTGCTGGAGCTTGCTGTCGAGGCGGCCAAACTGCGCGCATCGCTCGGCGAGATATCCGATGCGTGCGAAGTTGTTGCAGGGCGCTACAAAGCAGTAATACGTTCAATATCAGGAGTATATTCAAGCGAAGTGAAAACAGACCCCAGTTTTGCGAAGGCCAAGGCCTTAGCCGAAGAATTTGCGAAGAAAGAGGGACGCCAGCCGCGCATCATGGTGGCTAAACTCGGACAGGACGGCCACGACCGCGGAGCAAAGGTGGTTGCCACGGGCTATGCCGACATAGGTTTCGACGTCGATATGGGCCCGCTGTTCCAGACCCCGGCCGAGGCTGCCAAGCAGGCCGTGGAGAACGACGTCCATGTCGTGGGCGTGTCGTCGCTCGCGGCAGGGCACCTCACGCTCGTGCCGCAGATCATCGCCGAACTTAAGAAGCTCGGCCGCGAGGATATTATCGTGATCGTCGGCGGAGTGATCCCCGCACAGGATTACGAGGAACTTTACGCAGATGGCGCCGCAGCCATATTCGGCCCCGGCACTCCGGTCTCCGCCGCCGCGATAAAGATTCTTGAAATACTGCTTAGTTGATATAATTGACATCGACAATGAGAAATAGCGCGACCAAAGTCGCGCTATTCTTTTTGTATAGGTATGATCTGCCGGGTGTGCGCCATTGCAATGGCGTGCTTGGCGATTCATTTACAGGTTTTCCAGCTCCTGTATTATGTAATAGCGGTTGATCGATATTGAGGAGCCGTTCTCCTGAAGGTATTTATAGATTTCGCGGATGCCGTCTGCAAAGATATCTTTCGTGGCCCTGTCGGGAGCTGCCGATGCGAAGTCGAACAGCAACTCGGCGAACTTCTCCAGATTTATGTTGGTGAAATCATAGTCGTTTTTGAGTGTTTCGATAAAATCATCCTTCGACAGCAGGGCCTCAACATCCATGTCGAGCTGTCCGAGCAACTCGGTCTTTGCTGTCTGATAGGCCTCGGTGTCGCCCACCGACTGCTTGAGGATGCCTACTTTAAGCAGAATGGCCTCTATCAACTTGCCTATCTTGTCGATCTCCCTCTTTATGTAATCTTCCATAGTGCATTGCATTAACGTTATCTGCAAATTTACCGATAAAAATGGTATTTTTGTAGTATCTATTTTATTTTGCATTTTCAATTTGATACTGACATACCGTTGTCAATGCCCCATACTACTTTTGTGGTGTAATCAAAAACAAACTATATGAAAATTACATCTTATCTGCTTTTCAACGGGCAGGCCGAGGAGGCCGCCGCGTTCTACGCCGATGCACTCGGTGGTGAAATTGGAAACCTTTACCGTTACAGCGACATGCCGCCCGTGCCGGGTTGGGAGGTGCCTGCCGAATACGGACAGAAGATCGGTCACTGCTGCATAGCATTCCCGGGCGGCTCTATGGCCCTTGCCGACACCCCGCCGAGCAATCCATGCACTTTCGGCAACGGAAACATGCTTACCCTCAACTGCGACTCTGCCGCACAGGCCGAGGAGGCTTTCGCAAAGCTGTGCCTCGGAGCGCAGAAGATAAACTGCGAGATGTGCGAGGTATTTTACGCCAAACGCTACGGCGAGGTGGTCGATAAATACGGCGTGATCTGGGGAGTGATGTTCGAAGGATAATCAACGGAATCGCAAAACAAACCCTGACAACTCTATGAACCGTCTCGACCGCATATCCGCCATACTCGTCATGCTGCAATCGCGCTCCGTGGTGCGTGCGGCCGACTGCGCCGAGCGGTTCGGTGTCAGTGTGCGAACCATATACCGCGACATCCGCACCTTGGAGGGCGCAGGAGTGCCGATATGCGGCGATGCGGGGGTTGGGTATTCGTTGGTCGACGGTTACAGGCTGCCGCCGCTGATGTTCACGCAGGACGAGGCGCTGGCATTCCTCACGGCCGAGAAGTTTATCGAACAGCTCACCGACAGCCACAACAGCCGCCTCTTTCATCAGGGCATGGATAAGATACGCGCAGTGATGCGTGGCGTGCAGAAGGATGAGTTAGCCGGCCTGTGCGATTCGATATCGGTATATCGCAGCCGCCATGCACCGGAGGTGAAGATGCAGGGGCTGCTCCAAACACTCCTGCACAGCATCAGCGACCGCGTGATACTCACTATGGGGTACACCAATGCCGACGACAGCGTCAGCCTTCGCGACATAGAGGCCGTGGGTGTAACATTCTCGAACCCCTATTGGTATCTGGCGGCATGGTGCCACCTGCGGGGCGAGTACCGCACATTCAGGCTCGACCGCATAGACCGCATCGAGCCCACTGACAGGCTGCATACCATAGCGTCGCACCCGCCCCTCGCGGAGTTAATGGGGCACGACGGCTATGACTGCCTGACGAAGGTCGTAATACGCACCACGGCGGAGACCGCGCGCCGCCACCGCGACGCCAACTACTTCATGGGGCTTGTCGAACAGCGCGACCTGGAGGACGGGCGCGTGGAACAAACTTTCATGAGTTACAGCACCGAAGCTATGGCGCGCTGGGTACTCTCGCATGCCGATACGACCGAGGCGGTCGAACCGGAGGAGGTAAAACAACACATTAAGAGGTTGCTCGGATTCTGCAACCTGTAAACAAATTACAAAAATCTTAAAATTATGAAAATCAACAGTATTGAAATAAGTAATCTCGAACCGTTAAAGACAATTGCCTTACAGCACACAGGCGACTATTCGGGCATCGGCGCCGCATTCCAGAAGATAGGCGAATGGGCAGGCCGCAACAATTATTGGGCCTTGGGGCCGCGTATGGCGGGTGTATATCACGACGACCCTGCGACGGTTCCGGCCGACAAACTGCGGTCGAGCGCATGTCTGGAGGCGCTGCCCGGCATGGAGCCCGGGGCGGGAATGTCGTTCTATGAGATCGGCGGCGGCAAGTACTTAGTGATGAATGCCGAGGTAACAATGGCCGAATACGGCGAGGCATGGCAAAAAGTTGACGCCGAGGTTGCGAAGCGCGGACTGGAGTGCGACACGCGCGACCACTACGAACTCTATATCAGCTGCGTCGACACCACCCAAGGCGACGACGCCCCATGGATAGTGGCGTTCTGCGTGCCGGTGAAGTAAGGCGAAATTCCAAACAACCTCTTAACCTGTCCCACTCGATGCGGGGCAGGTTATTTTATAGATGTTCCCGAAACTTGCGCCCCATGCCTCAGTATCGCTATGCAATTTCCAACTTTTATTTTATATTTGCATACAATACCGTAAAACGAGCAGCTATGAAGAGCCTGGAGGAACTTTTATATGTGGAGTGCGATTACCGCCCTTCGAAAGAGACTATGGACAGGTATGTCGGTTTGATGACCGAGGCTCGTCTGCGTAACCACGAGCCGCTGATACCTTACGGCAAATTGGATACCAATATATATGTACTCAAGAGCGGCATTATGCGGTATTTATATTTCGATGGGCTTACGGAGCGCACATTTGCGTTCGCCGTGCCGGGTACGATGCTGATGTCTTGGAGCTCTTTATATATGCGCCAGCCCTCGTTCATGCAATTGGAATCGTGCGGCGATGTGGTTGTAATGAAGGTTACCAAGTCGGATTTCGATGCGCTGACGGAGCAGTCGCACGACTTTGCAAAGTGGATGATGCGCCTTTTCATAGGCCAGCACCACGCCCTCGAGCAGAAGTTGGGCGAGGTGAACGGCACGGCTAAGGAGCGTTTCGAATCGTTCTTCCGCAACCGTCCGGAGATAGTGGGCAACGTGGAGTCGAAAGCCATAGCTTCATATATAGGTGTCACCCCCTCCTACCTGTGCCGCCTGAGGAGCAGGTTCCGGAAAAAAACGGAAGAATAAGATGGTCTAAAGATAGGCGTAAAAAAACGGCATGGATTGTACCAGTACAATCCATGCCGTTTTTTTAAGGCCTAATATTGCAATTGAATGTTTAATCTTAAATCAACTGTTTAACCTCTAAAACCAAATTTAAAATGAAACAATTTATCAGAACTTGGCATTTGGCCGCAATGTTTGCGATTTTTGCAACGGCGGCCGTTATAACATCGTGCGGCCCCGACGATGTGGCCACGATAGACAAAACATTGACGCTTACTCCCGACAGTACTGAAATTCCGGCTAATGGCGAGGATGCCGTTGCATTTACCGTAACTTACGGCGACAATGACGTAACTTCTGCGGCCGTAATAAAGCAGAACGGCATCGCGATCACGGGCAATACTTTTACCACCACAGAAGCCGGTACTTACGAATTCATTGCTGAGATGTACGACGGCAAGACCAGCAATCCGGTATCGGTCAATGCAGTTGCCGTTCCGGAAGAGGTGCGTGTGGCTTTGAACTATGCAACTACGACCCGCACAAAAAATACCACATTTACCCTTCGTGCTGTCGTTCTGCCAGCAAGTACGGCAAACAAGGATGTGACATGGGAGAGTTCCGACACCTCTGTTGCTACCGTCGATGCTGCAACCGGCGTTGTCACAACGTTTGACAAAAGCGGTACTTCAACTATTACTGCTACTACTGCAGAAGGCGGCAAGACGGCGGATTGCGTTCTTACTGTCGAGAGGACATGTAATGCCAATGTCCCGGGTTGGGGAGAAGGCGGCCTCGGCGAGGTAAGTTTCAAGACCGATAAGACATGGACTGTCGCTGGCAAGGAGTGGTCCGATGCCGTTATTACTTCAAAATGCAATACAAAAACAACCTTTGCTGTCGGTGCGAACGGCGACATAGGCAATTATAACGCAGAATGCCGCAGCAATCCGGGTTACGGCGATTTCTTCACATGGTGTGCCGTCATACGTTATCAGGATGTGCTTTGCCCCGACGGTTGGCGCGTCCCCTCCAAGGAAGAGTTTGTGGAGTTGGATATAGCTTTAGGCGGAACAGGCATGCACAGGCAGACAACTATCGAGGATCTTAATGCGACCTACCTGAGTCCCGAAGTCTGGGGAGGCAAATTCAATGGTGGCTGCGGTCTCGACATGAGCGGAGAACCCATAATATTCAGTCAAGGTAAGGTCGGCACCTATTGGGCGGCGACAGAGTATTCGCTCGGCAATGGTTATGTAACATATTTCTCCGATGCAAATGAAGAATGGGGCGACCCCGCATTGGTGGAGCCTGACAGCTTTATGAATTTTATGGATGGCGGACAGGGACTGCGCTGCATAAAAACTATTTAGGGACTTGTCCATCTTTTTTTAGCGACGTTTTAACAGCCCCTAATGGTCAGATTAGGTTAGTTTTTTCATCAGGGACAGGGATGCTATACGGCGTCCCTGTTTGTTTTAAAATTAAAACAACCTCTATAAGGGAATATTGGAAATGATGCCTATCTTTGCGGCTGTTTTGTAAAAATAATTATACTGTTATGAATTGGTTTTCCGAATTATTCGTGGGCGAAAGCGTTGCCCATTCGGTGCTGATAATAGCCTTGGTGGTTGCCGCGGGTGTGGCGCTGGGTAAGGTGAAGATCGCCGGAGTGTCGTTGGGTATAACGTGGATACTTTTCGCGGGTATTGCGCTCAGCCACTTCGGGATGCGCCTCGACGCCCACCTTATCCACTTCCTGAAGGAGTTCGGGTTGATACTTTTCGTCTTCTCGATAGGGTTGCAGGTAGGGCCAGGGTTCTTCGCATCGTTCAAAAAGGGCGGCATTAAGCTCAACATGCTCGCCGCTGGTGTGGTACTCACGGGTGTGGCCGTAACGGCAGTGATATGGCTGCTGACCGATGTGCCCATAGCTACTATGGTGGGTATCATGTCGGGTGCGGTGACCAACACCCCCGGCCTCGGCGCAGCACAGCAGGCCAATGCCGATATTACGGGCATGGATAACCCCGACATAGCCACAGGCTACGCAGTGGCCTATCCGCTGGCTGTGGTAGGCATAATAGTTACCATGATAGTGCTCCGGCGCATGTTCCGCATAGACCATGCCGCGGAGGAGCGCAAGGCGTGCAACGTAGAGGGGGGCAAGGACGAGGAGCTTGCGCAGCAAATCTCCATACGCCTCGAAAATCCTGCGCTCGAAGGCAAAACGGTGAGCGAGACACACGACCTCATACAGCGCAACTATGTCATCTCGCGCATACACCGTCCGGATGGCACAGTCGAAATAGTAAAATCGGATACCATACTCCATGTAGGCGACGACCTGCTCGTGATAACATCCGCGGCCGCCGCTCCTGCGATAACCTGTTTCCTCGGTTCGGAGATAGAGCTTCAGTGGAAACAGCTCAACTCGCAGCTCATTTCGCGCCGCATACTCATCACTAAGTCGGGCATCAACGGCAAATCGCTCTCTCAGCTCCGTCTGCGCAGTTTCGGGGTGAATGTTACCCGAGTGAACCGCTCCGGCATAGACCTCGTGGCTACTCCCGTGCTTACACTGCTTATGGGCGACAGGGTTACGGTGGTCGGCACCGAACAGGCCATTGCGGAGGTGGAGAAGGTGCTCGGCAACTCGCTCAAGAGGCTCAATGCGCCGAACCTGTTCCCGATATTCCTCGGCATATTCCTCGGCGTGATATTGGGCAGCATACCGATAATATTCCCCGGAGTGCCGCAGCCGGTGAAGCTCGGCCTTGCAGGTGGCCCGCTTATTGTAGCAATACTTCTGAGCCGTTTCGGCCCGAAATATAAATTGGTAACCTACACCACCATGAGCGCCAACCTGATGCTCCGCGAAGTGGGCATCGCCCTGTTCCTCGCCTGCGTGGGGCTCGGCGCTGGGGAAGGTTTCGTCGATACGGTGGTAGGCGGCGGTTACAAATGGATTGGCTACGGAGTGCTTATAACCGTAGTGCCGATATTCATTATCGGCCTCATAGCGCGCTTCGGCATGAAGACCAACTTCTTCACCCTTATGGGGCTGCTGGCAGGTTCGATGACCGACCCGCCCGCACTCGCATATGCCAACGACTCGTCGGGCAATGACTTCCCCGCAGTGGCCTATGCCACGGTCTATCCGCTGACAATGTTCCTGAGGGTGCTGTGCGCACAGTTGATGATACTTTTCCTTGCATAAGCAATTAAAAATTAAGGAATATGACTATAAGAGAAGAAGATTCGAGAAACAAGCAACTTATCGAGGTTGCGGCGGCGATGATGACCGCTGCGCGGACAGCCCCGAAGGCTTGCGGCATAGACTATCTCGAGATAGCGACGGTCACGGGCGATGACATAAAGAGGCTCGCCGCGGCGATGCGCACGATAGGCGAGAAGAGCGACAGGGGGTTCTTCCTGCGCGACGCCGACAATGTGGAAGCGTCGGAAGCCGTGGTGCTGATAGGTACGCGCAATATGGTGCGCGGCCTCGACTGCGGCCTTTGCGGATACCCGACGTGCGGCGATCTGACTACTAAAGCGCCCAAAACGCCATGCGCATTTGCCATAAACGACCTCGGCATAGCGCTCGGCTCGGCAGTGTCGGTGGCCGCAGACCACAGGGTCGATAACCGCATAATGTATTCGGCAGGTGTTGCCGCCGAGGAGTTGGAGATGCTTCCCGACTGCCGCGCCATTTTCGCGATACCGCTGTCGGCCACAGGCAAAAGCGTATATTTCGACAGGAAATCCGCCGCCCCCGCAGCGCAGGCACCTAAATAGCTCTGGTGTCATTCTGAGTGCAGGCCGAAGGCCGGAATCGAAGAATCTAAATTCGTTCGAATTCGTTCGCCGATGCTCACTGCGTTCAGAATGACAGCACACAATGCGAAAAAGGATAATATCAAAATCATAAAGGGATATTGCTACGATAAATTCGGCAATATCCCTTTTTTAACCTCTAAAAGATAGGTCTATACGAAGTAAAATATTACTTTTGTAAAATGTGTAAAATATGGTGGATATGGAGATAAGGTCTTTGGGTAATACAGATTTCGACGAGCTTTTCGGGGCATTCGAACAGGCCTTTGCCGATTATGAGGTACAAATAGACAAGGCCGAACACCGGGCAATGCTTAAAAGGCGCGGTTTCGACCCGAATCTCTCTTTCGCCGCATTCGACAAGGGTAAAATAGTGTCGTTCACCTGCAACGGGACGGGGGATTTTTACGGAACGCCTACCGCCTACGATACAGGAACGGGAACACTGAAAGATTACCGCGGACAGGGATTGGCCACACGTGTGTTCGAATATTCGATCCCGCTTCTGAAAGAGGCGGGCATAGGGGAGTACCTGCTGGAGGTGTTGCAGCACAACACAGGGGCGGTGTCGGTTTACCGTAATATCGGCTTCGAGGTAACGCGGGAATTTTATTATTTCAGGGCGGAGGCGGAACGGATAAAAAACGTGCTGAAACCCATCGTATTCCCATATACCTTACAGCGCATCGACATCGGCGGGCCAGGTTCGCTCTCCTCACCACTATCCGAAGTATCTTCTTTTTGGGATTTCCGCCCCTCGTGGCAGAACAGCATGGAGTCCGTCGAAAGGTCGCCGGAGTGTTTTGCCTGTTTCGGCGTTTTTACGGAGGGGAAACTTATCGGCTATGCCATATTCGAGCCTGCATCGGGCGATGTCACCCAGATAGCTGTCAATAGAGATTACCGCTGCAGGGGAGTAGGTTCTCTGCTATTGAATGAGATGCTGAAAATCAATAAATGCGGCGCTATAAAGGTCATAAATACCGATATCGGGTGCGATTCGATAACCTCTTTCCTGCGGTCGAAAGATATAGAACCCTCGGGCAAGCAGTTCGAGATGACAATAAAGCTGTAATATTTCGTTAGCTATATATGCGCAAACTTGTAATAATACCCACCTACAACGAGAAGGAGAACGTATCGGCAATGATAACCAAAGTGATGTCGCTGCCGGAGGGGTTCGACCTGCTCATCATCGACGACGGCTCGCCCGACGGTACGGCCGCTATCGTGCGGGAGCGCATGGCGGAGTTTCCCGACAGGCTCTTTATCGTGGAACGCAGCGGTAAGCTGGGGCTCGGCACGGCATATCTTGCGGGGTTCGCGTGGGCATTGGAGCATGGCTATGATTATGTTTTCGAGATGGACTGCGACTTTTCGCACAACCCTGAAGATTTAGTGCGCCTCTACGAGGCCGCCGTTGCAGGGGCAGGCCTTGTCGTGGGGTCGAGATATGTGCAGGGCGTCAATGTGATAAATTGGCCCATGTCGCGCCTGTTGCTCTCATGGTTCGCATCGAAGTATGTCAGGACGGTGACAGGAATGCCCGTCTGCGACGCCACGGCAGGGTTCGTCTGCTATTCGGCCGATACGCTGCGGTGCATAGACCTCGGTGCGGTACGGATGAAGGGCTACGGCTTTCAGGTAGAGATGAAATACAGCGCATGGAAGTTGGGATGCACGATAAAGGAGGTGCCGATAGTATTTACGGAGCGCCGCGAGGGAACGTCCAAGATGAGCAGCGGCATATTCGGCGAGGCGTTCTGGGGTGTGCTTAACCTGAAGTTCCGCAAGATAAGGGGCAGGCAGCCCGAATAACTTCTCAAACCGAACGCTCCCGATGATAGACTCTTTTATCCGTTACATAGAGCGTGAGCGGCGGCTCTCGCCCCACACGGTGAAGAACTATCGCCGCGATCTGGAGCAGCTCGTCGGATTTCTTGGTGTGGATAAGGGCGTGTTCGATGCCGCCGCCGTGTCGCCGGACGATCTGCGCGAATGGGTAATATCGCTATCGGAGCGCAAGCTAAAGGCTGCATCTATCAACAGGATGATATCGGCGGGCAACTCGTTCTACCGCTATCTGATGAAGCAGGGTATGGTGGCGAAAAACCCGTTCATGAAACTCACTCCTATGAAAACTCCGAGCAACCTGCCTGCGTATATCCCCGAAAGCAGGATGAACGCCATAGTCGGTGAGTTGTCGGAGGGTAGCGAGGGAGAAAACGATTTTATTTCCTCACGCGACGCTTTGGTGGTACTCTTTTTGTACTCTACGGGTATAAGGCTCGCCGAGCTTACGGCGATCAACCGCAGGGACTTGAGTGCCGATTATTCGAGCCTGCGGGTTACGGGTAAAGGCGACAAACAGAGGGTGTTACCTGTGGTAGGGCTGCTCCGCCGAAAAATAATCGAGTATCTGGACATTATTAAGCACGAAAAAATTTGCATATCCGGAGAAAAAGCACTATTTTTAAATTGTAAAGGAGGACGTATATCCCGCACGGAAGTTTACCGTATCGTCAAGGGGCAACTGTCGCTTATGGGTGTGCAGGGGAAGAAGAGCCCGCATGTGTTGAGGCACACGTTTGCAACCCATTTGCTCAATAACGGGGCCGATATGAGGGAGATACAGGAGTTGCTGGGTCACTCTTCGCTGAAGGCTACACAGGTATATACGCACAACAGCATTGCCAAGCTGAAAGAAGTTTACGACACCGCCCACCCGCGGTCAAAACACGGACGCGACGGGCAAGACAATTAATAAAACATTTGGAGGACTAATTATGAACGTACAGATTCAGTCGGTGAAATTCGATGCAGACAAGACGCTGCTCGACTTTGTGGAGGCAAAAATGTCTAAGTTGGACCGTTTCGTGGAACGTGCAACGGGGGCCGATGTTATCCTGCGGCTCGACAAAGACCATGACAGGGGTAACAAAGTAGCCATTATCAAGCTGGAGGTACCGGGCGACGACCTTGTCGCCGAGTTCCGCAGCAAAAGTTTCGAAGAGTCCGTTGACGGCGCTATCGAAGCCCTGAAAAAACAGATCGAAAAACACAAAGAACGCTTTGCAAAATAGTCACACTAAACTAAAAGGAGCCGCTTTTTTAGCGGCTCCTTTTAGTTTAG
>QMCD01000584.1_pt3 | contig 18541 bp, 20 predicted proteins | sample 1821841 | NCBI WGS metagenome assembly QMCD01 (sample SAMN01991225, study PRJNA193472) | Termite gut metagenome, whole genome shotgun sequencing project. | isolation source: worker | host: Macrotermes natalensis
ATGCTGTTGCCGATCTTGATCCTCATTGTTACCTGCACAATCGGCATGCTTTACGTGGGAGGCTATTTTGGTGCTGATCCATCCGGAAGCACAGAGTATGTCGGCAATCTTGCAGCTGCATTTGGTAATACCGATGCATTTGTGGCTTTGCCTTGGGGAGCACTCATCGCTGTTATCGTAAGTGTGATCTATCTGATCGTCAGAAGAGTGATAACGTTTAAAGATGCTATGGGTTGCACTATCAAGGGTATGAACTCAATGGCTCCGGCTATTTTGATACTTACTCTTGCCGTGTCGCTCAAAAACATGACCGGGTTGCTGGGCGCTGCTGTCTTTGTCGAAGGCGTGATGCAAGGAGCAGCCGCAGGTCTATTTGCTATGCTGCCAGCCGTCATCTTTTTGGTCGCATGTTTCCTGGCCTTTGCAACAGGCACAAGCTGGGGCACATTTGGCATCCTCATCCCGATCGTATTGCCGATCTTTGCCAACGACCCAACTCTGCTTGTCATTGGTATCTCGGCATGTCTAGCCGGAGCGGTATGCGGAGATCACTGTTCGCCAATTTCAGACACTACAATCATGGCCTCGGCAGGTACTAATGTTAATCACGTTAAACATGTTTCCACTCAGCTACCGTATGCTTTAACAGTGGCGGCTATCTCGTTTGTCTGTTTTGTTGTAGCAGGTTTTGTGCAAAACGCGGTGATTTGCCTGGCGATAGGATTATTGCTTACGATAGGAGCATTGTTTATACTGCGTGCAACCTTAGGCAAGAAGAGTCGCGAAGAGTACAAGATAGCTCAGTAAGCGAAGTAAGAATCATTAGAGGCAAGATAATAATGCGCTTGGAGAACTCTTACTCCAAGCGCATTATTTGATTACAGAACTCTTCCTAACGCACAGGCGATATTGCTGCCTTTGCAGTTTTACGTGCTCTACAAGTGGGGCACAAACTCAAATCGATATTTTGGTCGATGGATTTGTTAGTCAGCCAAGTTAACTCCTCAGATGTGGCAAATGGTTTTCCGCAACACGAGCATCTAACCAGCTCAAAACACTTGTTCCAGATTGTTCTGCTGCCATCATCTTGGCTCCAGATGATTTTACCGGTGGGGCATACTTTGGCACAACTGGCGCACCCTATGCATTCATGCGGCGCTTCATCAAAAGCAGTCTGCACCTGCTTTTGTATTCCGCGCATTACTGTTGCTATAGCCGAGTTACCCAATTCATCACATGCTTTTACGCAAAGACCGCACAAGATGCAGCTTTCGTCAAAATCGGCAGGCTTAAAACTGTCAACCACACCATACTGCTCACAATACTCTTTTAATCGACCCTCGGCTTTTGGTGCTCTGCTGATAAGCAGTTTTAGTATTGTTTTGCGCAGGCGTAAGATGCGCTCACTTTTGGTTGATACTTCAAGTCCATCGCTTGCAGGGTATACGCAAGAAGTGACAACTTGTGTCTTTCCTCCCGAGGGAGTGACTTCCACAACGCACAGACGACAAGCTGCCAAGCCCGGCAGTGCTGAATGGTGACACAAGGAGGGGATAGAGATATTGTTTCTGTCCGCTACGGTCTTTACAAACTCTCCCGGTGCTGACTCGCAACTAACACCATCAATTATTATGCGCATGTTTTCTCCCTCCTTTTAGCTACGACTGCGTCAAAGCGACATGCTTCGCGGCAACTTCCGCAAACAGTACAGGTTTCAGCATCGATGTGATATGTTGGCCCGTCTGTGTCTTCTGTGACAGTTTGTTTAAGCGCGCCAATAGGACAAGCCTTATAACACAAGCCGCAAGATGTACAATCTTCCTGCTCAATTTGCATGACACTCAAGGCTTGACAAATGCCGGCCGGACAATACTTATCATTGATATGTGCTTCATATTCATCACGGAAATAACGCAATGTGGAAAGCACCGGGTTAGCTGCTGTTTTGCCCAATGCGCAAAGCGAGGCTTCTTGCAGCGTGAAAGCCAGATCCTCCAAATCTTGAAGGTCGCTTAGCTTGCCATGACCCTTGCAGATATTAGCGAGAATCTCGCGCATGTGACGCAAGCCCTCGCGACAAGGCGTGCATTTCCCGCAGCTTTCACCACAGAGAAAATCTACGTAGTAATGTGCCACCTCCACCATACAGCTGCGGTCATCCATAACGATCATGCCGCCGGAGCCTACCATGCTGTCGTGCTCTAAGAGGCTCTCGAAGTCTACACTTAAGTCCAGTAGGCTTTCCGGCAAACATCCCCCGGAAGGTCCTCCGGTCTGCACGGCTTTAAACGGCCGCTTGTCTGCGATACCACCACCGATGTCATAAACAAGACTGCGTAGGGTAGTACCCATGGGCACCTCAACAAGACCGGAACGCTTAACCTTGCCTACCAGCGAAAAGACCTTTGTGCCTTTGGATGTATCGGTGCCTATAGCGGCAAAAGGCTCGCTACCGTTTGCAATGATGTAAGGCACATTTGCCAAGGTCTCAACATTGTTTAAAACGGTGGGTTGTCCCCAAAGACCACGTTCAACAGAGCGGATGTATTTTGCCCTGGGCTCGCCCACCAATCCTTCTATAGACTGCATTAATGCTGTGGATTCTCCACACACAAATGCGCCTCCGCCTCGGACAACTTCAATATAAAGCGAGCGGTTGCTGCCAAGGATTGACTCACCAAGATATCCGGCTTGTTTGGCCTGTTGCAGTGCTTGACCTATGACTTCGATAACCAGATCATATTCATCTCTTATGTAGAGAAATCCCTTTTCTGCACCTACTGCCAGAGCACAAATGATCACCCCCTCAATTACCGAATGCGGATCTCCCTCCAGTATGGAGCGATCCATAAACGCCCCGGGGTCACCCTCATCACCGTTGCAGACAACATATTTTGGCTCTGATGCATAACCGGCACAAGCTGCCCATTTGACTCCTGTCGCAAAGCCCGCACCACCTCGACCTCTAAGACCGGACAGCTTGATCTCTTCGATGATTTCTGCGGGTTGCATATGTAGTGCTTTTTGAAGCGCGTTATATCCGCCATTACCCACATACTCAGCGGGTCAATCAAACCAACGTTTCTCAGAGCAATCTTTGTTTGGCTTGCGTAGAATGGATGCTCGCTTTGCTTGGTCACCGCCTGTTTGTTTTCATCGTAGAAAAGCAGCGCTTTGTAAGGTCCACTATTAAGAGAGGCAACTATTTTCTCGGCATGTTTAGGCTTGACCTTGTAATAGGAAATATCATCGGGAAGAATTCGCACTATCGGACCGTTTGAGCAAAGACCAATGCAGCCGGTTCGCTTGATATCTGCGCTTCCACGCTGCACTGCGATAACTATCCCTACGTCAGATAGAGCAACGTCTAGCGCATCGGCTACAGCCTTAGCATTGTTAGCTAAACATCCCGTATCGCAGCAGACCAGGATACGCCGAGAATTAGTGTCAGTACCAGCAGAAATTGACGAGTCCATATTATTCACCTCCCGATTTATATGAGTTAATGATCTCCGGCAGTTTTTCCAAGGTGACCTTGCCATAGTGAGTATCATCGATGAGAAGCACCGGTGCCAGGGCACATGAACCAAGGCAGTTTACCGTCTCAAGTGAGAACTCGCCATCAGGTGTTACATCTCCCGGGTTGATGCCAAGCACCCGTTTGACACCATCAACAAGATTTAGCGAGCCTTTGATGTGACAAGCCGTTCCGTCACAGACCTTAATGATATGGCGACCTTTAGGTTTAAGCGACAGCGCTTTATAAAAAGTCGCCATAGAGTAAAGCTGTACAACCGGGCAGTCCAAGTGCTTTGCCAACAGTTCAAGGCTGATTTTTGGCAGATAGTCAAATCGTCGCTGAATATCTTGCATCATCGCCAGAGCGTGGCGACGCTCGGAAGGGTAGCGTGCGATAATATCCTCGATATCCTTAATTGATATCTCAGTTTCTTGAGCTGTAGCAACCTTATCCGGATCTGTAGTGCTCATAGTTAAATACCCAAAGCTTTACGCTTAGCAGCGATGTGTTCAATCATCGTGTCGGCAGCTTTTATCGGATCTAGCTCGACAAAGAACTTGCCGCCTACCAGTTGGTCAAGGTCATCGGTGAGAACTTTTGTTACCAGCGGGCTACCGAGCACAGGAGGTACCACTCCACAATGGGTAAGCACGCCCAGAGCCACTGCCCATGTACCAATGGACACAGCTTTTTCGTGTTGCAGCTCAGGTGCAGATGCCGCGACCGGAAGGTCTTTAATAGATACACCTAAGTAACCGGCCAATGCTCCAAGCAGGTCGCCGATACGAGAGTTATCCACACAGCTGCCCATGTGCAAGACCGGTGGCAACGGACCGCCAAGTCCGGCAGCTTCACCAACAGCTTTTAACACTGCTTTAAGACCATCTCCGGCATACATTTCTGCGCCTTCAGGAGTCATGAATCCGTATTTAGCAACTGCCGTGGCGGTGCAACCGGTGGCTACTACCAAAACATTGTTAGCCAGCAGATGCTTGATCATCTCGACAGTCTGATAGTCTTGGCGAACCTTAACATTGTTGCAACCAACAACGCCAACAGCGCCAAAGACATTGCCGGCAATGATGTTATCTACAAGCGGTTTTAGTGGTTGTTCAGCGTCGAGAGCAGACAGTGCGCCAACAATGCTTTCAACGCTAAATCCTCCCCAAGCTTCTGAGCGATAGGTGGGTATTTGAACTTTTTGCGGATCGCGGTTGGCATAGTTTGCAATGGCTTTACGTACGATATCTGCCGCTTTAGCGTCAGCCGTATCCGGTGTAAATGGAATATGTTCGGCATCAGGGAGCTGACCTATGGGTGTTGTGGTTACAATTTTGGTGTGATAACAAGAAGCCACTTTGGTGATCGAGGGCATAAAGCATTGTACATCTACTACCATGAGCTCAACGGCACCGGTGATTATCGCCAGCTCTTGGCTGAGATAATTACCTGCCATCGGCACACCTTGGCGCATAAGAACTTCGTTTCCCGAACAGCAAATGCCTGCAAGCTGGATACCATCAGCACCAGCGGCGCGTGCTTCATCTTCTAGTTTGTGCGCCCATTCAACTATCTTTTCTGAGACCTCAGGCATATGCCCATGCACCACGATATTTACTTTGCTGGGTGCAAGCACGCCAAGATTGGCCTCAGATTTGACCGGTTGAGGTATACCAAACAAGATATCTTGAATATCGGTTCCCAGTTGCAGACCGGCATAACCATCCACAATACCAAGCTTCAATGACGCAAGCAATGTGTTTACCGGGCTGCCATCTACACCCATAGAAGTTTGGTGCATGGCAGCGCGAATCTCGCGGTCGGGGTTTGTTGGCAAAACGCCTAACTCGGCCCACTTATCCACGCGCTCTTTTGGTGCGGTGGCAGTAATCCAACGCATGGGCTCATCGGTTGCATTGCCAAAATCCTGCAAAGCAACATCGGCAATCTCAGCTGCAACATCATTATCCGGGCGACCTTCGTAGTCAATTCCCAGCTTAGCAGCAACTGTTTTAATCTTATCGCTACCTTTGATCTCGTAGTCTGCCTTGCCTTCAGCTGCTTCTTTGAGACAATGGATTGCCATGTAGCTGTGGTCGGCATGCGAAGCAGCTCCGCCCACAATGGTTCTGAGTAAATTGCGAGCTACTATTAGATCAGCGTCAGCTCCGCAAACACCTTTCTTGGGCTCGCCAAACGGATTAACTCTACAGGGGCCTTGCAAGCAAATGCGGCAGCAGATGCCAAGGTCGCCAAAGCCGCATTGAGGCAATTGAGCTGCGTAGCGATCGTGGGCGGTCTCTACATTGTCCGCTTTTGCTTTATGCAACATTTCAATGGCAGCAGGATCAATGCTTCGATCATCTGCAAACATGATACCTTTTGTGTAATGGTCGTGATCATGGTGGTGCTCAGACATACTTAACCTCCTGGGTCTTGTGAAGCATGAATAATATGTAATTTTTCAAAGTTGTACTTTTTGGCTATATAGATGAATCAGCCGTAATGCTTGCTTGCCTTGTGGTTGAAGCCACAAGAACAGTTTGAATCGTTAATTCTCTTTGGACGTAGATGTTAATTCGACCAGATACTCGCGCCGTTTATCTTTACTGTACGCTTCGCTGGTCTTAAAACTGATGGCTCCTGTTGGGCAAGCTAAGGTGCAAGCCGGTGCATCTGAAAGCTTTTGACAAAGATCGCATTTACTAACCGCTGAACGATTGTCTTCTACTTCTTGCTCTTCAACTGCACCAAACGGACAGGCTAAAACGCACATTGTACAGCCAATGCAATGGGAGTCATCGTGCAATACCGCTCCTGTTGCAGCATCGATATACAATGCCTTTGAAACACACGCTTTCACGCACTGCGGATCATCGCAGTGCCTGCACTGCAAGGGAAATCCACCCGAACCAACATATTCCACATGAATCCTAGAGCGTGCAGGATACTCCTCAGCAATCGCTCCGTATAAAGACTTGGATTTTGAGTGGATTGTTGCACAAGCCAGCTCACATGAGTGGCAAGAGAGGCAGAGATCGTGGTCAACAAAAATTGTTTTCATATGAACCTCCAATTCTGCGGATTATTTTGTAATTGTACATTTTTTGAAGGTCAGCATTCAATGACAAGTATCAATAAATCGGTAGTGTTATGTAAAACTTTGTCTGATAATTGCATAAAAAGCACCGGTGCTCTCGGACACCGGTGCTTTAGGTAGTAAAAAAGAATCAAGAGTTATCTTCTAGCCTTTTTTGGCGTAATACACGTTTGTCTTACTATTTTCCCAAACAGGCATTTCGAAGATACTATAACCGGCTTCTTTTAGCCTGATAATCTCTTTGGATACCTCTGACTCGGGGTCACTTCCATCACCAAAGCACAAGGCTTGGCAAGGACAATTGTAACTGCAGTATGTAGATCCGGATATATTAGGATCACGTTCAGCGCACCAAGTACAGGTCTTTGAATATATCGGTTGCCAACTCATCGTAAGTTTTGGATAAATGCCGGATGGTCTGTCTACACCTTTGCCGTTGCCAAGAGTCCTTACGATCATACGGTATTCGTCATCGGATAATCCATGACCAACCTTACATGCCATGGCGCATGTCCAACAACCGGTGCAGCGCTCTAGGTTTACCAACATAGTCGATTTCATATTAGGCCTCCTTTCCGGCGGCATTGTTATCCCATTTACGAATGTCAGCAGCACAATCCCAGAAAGCATCCCATGTACCCACTTCAACTGCCATCAGATTGTAGCCGGCGTTGTATGTGCCGCCATCCTCAAGCCAGTTATCAAGCCAACGTTGCGCCAGATCATCTGCTATTCCGGGTCCACAAATAGGTGTTACACATTCAGCATACATACCTTCTTCAAAGTCGCGCTTGCGCCACCCAAACCAAACGTGCAAGGTACCAGGAGGAATACTCTCATCCAACTCCAAGGGTGTTACTACATGACCACGATCATTAAATACCTCAATCTTTTCACCATCAACGAATCCTCTTTCTTTGGCATCTCGAGGATTCATTCGAGTTGTTGGTTTGCCACCGCTGAGTGCAACATTGATCGGGTCATCCGTAAACATTGATTGCATGAACCAACGCTGTCTGCCGGTAAATAGTTGATAAGGATACTTATCGCTGCCTTCGCCGGGGATTACCGGAGATTCATGGACAGGCGTGTAAGTTGCTAAGGCCATGCCCAAATCAGCCAAACGCTCTGCATAGAATTCGCATTTTCCGGTAGGAGAGGGGAATTGTAAGCCTGCCATACCGTCAAACCACGGCTCTTCAGGCACATTCATGCGCACCATTTTTTCTTTCTTTAAGCGCTCGTAAGTTAATTTTGGCTCCAAAGTAGCGATGGGTGGATAATCGGTATCTAAAAACATGTCGATGTATTCTTCATCGGTCTTATCAAAGTGTGGTAGACCTAAGCGATTGGCTAAACCACTCAAGAAATAATTAATTGTCTTTACCTGTTCTGGTGGTTCAATTGCCGGTTCTTGTAAAACCACGTGATTGTAGTCTCCTGAGTTAAGAATATCAGTGCGTTCAAATGGCATGCAGTCAGGAAGAACGTAGTCAGACATCTCGCCGGTATCAGTGAGCCAGATATCAAAATCCACGACAAGCTCCATATTATCAAACACTCTCATCCATCTGTTGCGGTCAGGTTGATTATGCAAAGGATTTCCGGAAGTGCAGATAAACGCCCTATAGGGGCTGGTCTCTTGTTGTGCTTCCATAAAGAATTGTTCCATTTTTGGCCTTTGAGCCTTCAAGTCCATCCGGTATGGTGACAGCCTTGTCGTTGCCGGCTACCGGATAACACGTAAAAGTGCCTACCAGTGAATGTGCATTGCCTTGCTCACCCATGCGTCCGCACAGTATTGCCAAAAGGTCTATCGCCCTGTAAGTGTTTCCTTGGTTTTTATATCGCATGCCCAAAGCTGCAATGATTGTCGCTTTCTCAACTGTAGCGTATTCGCGAGCCAAACGAGCGATATCGGCAGCCGGAACACGCGTTACGCTCTCTGCTAGCTCAAGTGTGTACTTGGCGAGATGGTCAACGAGCAATTGCCAAGCAGGCACGACGGTGATTCCATCAACATCAAAACTGCCTAAAAGCGCGGGCGAAGTTGCACAAACAACTCCACCTGATGGCGCAACAGCGCTAACAGCGCCGGTTGCCTCATCCCAGACAAGATAGTCAGCCCCACGGCGCGCGAGTTTGCCCGTACCGGTATCTACGAGGTAAGGGGCAACAGTGTGGTTGATTACAAAGGATTTGTTCTCAAGGCCATTTTTTACGATATAGTTAGCCATAGCCAGTGCTAAATATGCATCCGATCCTGCTGCGGGTCCGACAAATTCGTCAGCCAGTCCGGCGGTGCCGTCAAATACCAGACCGATGTCTACGATTCGCGCTCCGGCTTCGCGTGCCCTTACTAAGTTCATAGCACAACGCATTTGATTCTCTACCGGATTACATCCCCAAACTATTACCATGTTGGCACCAATAATGCGTCGCGGATCCAATATTGCTAATACTTCACTGCCAAAGTCATAGTATCCGGAAAACAGTGGCCCATTGTCTTGACCTAACGAGCCCACAGGATCTGTAGCGCCAAAAACACCGATAAAACGTTGCGAAAGTTGCTGGATCAAACCCATCTGTGGGGGTACACTTGCCGGCATATCCCAAAGACACACAGCATTTGAGCCGCTTTCTTTGCGAATCTCATCAAGCTTAGCGGCAATCTCATCTAGTGCTTGGTCCCATGTTATCTTTTCCCACTTGCCTTCACCTCGTTTGCCGATGCGTTTTAATGGTGTGGTAAGCCTATCCGGATTATAAGGTTGGCGACAAGCCAGAATGCCTTTCTGGCAGATATGACCTTCATCTGCTTCCGGATCGCTGTATATAGCTTTTTCAGTACGCACTATCCGGCCATCTTTGATAATAGTCTTTAATGCGCAGTGGTCATGATCACCCCATCCGGGACACGCAGTATAAACCCAAGTTTCTTCAGAAGCTGTCATAGTTACCTCCATTTTCTTTGGATATATTTAAATTACCGATTACAAAAAAGTAGCAGACAATACGTGTTTTGGCTGCACACTAAGCGTGTGAAAGTCATTTTAACCTGTATATTTTGCAGCTTTGTATTGCTGCAAATGTATAATGTAGATAAACAAGTCACTGGCAGGGAAGGGTGTTCTGTTTGGCAAAGACTCAAGGTTCAACAAAACCTAATTTTCAATCAGTATGGCAAATTGATAGCAGTGCTGTGTTTGGAGTACTGGCATTTGGGGCGCTTTGGGCATTGTCGATTATTTTTGCAAACAATGCGTACTACAGCAGCGTTCATTCCTATACGAGTGCCGTTACACTTTACTGCTCAATCGTTTTTGGTTTGCTGCTGGGGGTAGTGGCTATAGTGTTTCGTTTGCAATATGTAAAAGCGTGGCTTTCGAAAACAGCCACACTAATGAGCTTAGGCATTGCCTTTGCAATATTGCTTATTTTGCTGTTGTACTTTGATGATCGCCAGCCTTTTTTGCTACAAATGCTTTTGTGGTTTTGTATTGGCGGGTTTCTTTCTCTGTCTTGGACAGGGGTGGCACTTCTTTTAGAGCAAAGCTCCAGCAATAAAGTATTTATCGTTTTAGTATCAAGTTTTGCTCTGGGTGTGGTCTTGGTAACCATCACCAACCAGCTTACAGATTTTTCCAATAAACTATTCATGGCTTTGCTTGCGCTAATGTCGATAAGCTGCATTCGTTTTTGTTAAAGGCAGACCCTTTAACGGTGCCAAGCAAAGCATTCAATCTACAGCAATAGAAGCTAACAGCTTGTCTAAAATGCTAAGCAGATCAAGCAATTACTGGAGATTTTATCTTACTGTCGCTGTTTATTGTATTCCGTACGGTTTTATTACCAGCTACCTCTTCATTAGTTCGCAAGGTGTATTCGATCCAATATTTTTTTATAGCACTTTAGTTTTAACGATTACAGCTCTTGTGGTGATGTATTCCATCTTCAAACATATGATTAATTTTAGAATGCTCAGCTCAGTGATTCTTCTTTTAACTGTGTCAATAATGCTTCCTATGCTATACGTTCCAAAAGACATGGTCTATATTTGTTCAATTCTACTTAGTGCGGTCTTCTTTCTTTTTGACCTATCGGCTATTTCTACGCAAGCGGAAATGGGCAAGATCGGCAACATAGAGTGCACATACGCAGTATTGAGCGGTCGCTTTTTCTTATGCGCAGGTGTCTTGATTGGACACATAACAGCCTTTTTTGTGATACAGAGCCAAACCGGTGACAATTTAAAACAAACCATGATCGCCATCATGATCGTAATGCTGATCGCAGTGTTTATTTTTTCGTCAAGCCATTATTCATATTTAGAGGCGCGTGTGCCGGCTGCCGCAAGTACGCCATTTAAAGCAGCAGTAGAAAGTATTGCCGAGAGACATCAATTATCTAAACGCGAGCAAGATGTATTCTTATTGATCGCAAAAGGATATAACGCTAAACGCGTTCAGGGTGAGTTATATCTGTCAGAAAATACAGTGAAGAGTCACTTTTCGCGTATTTATGCAAAGTTGGGAGTTCATTCTCAGCAAGATGCCATTAAGCTTGTCGATGCATCAATCGAGCAGGTGAAACTTCGCAAGTAGATGTGTATTTGGGTGTGAACAGTCTTATTGAGACGCAGCCGGGGAGAGTCTAGTCGGAAAATCTAATTCAGTCACTTAATGGATACCAAACAAATCGTTTTGATAAAAGTGTTTTGTGCGTTTGCGTTCTAGTTTTCCATAAAACAACATGCTATCTCACCCAGTGTGGCTTCGCTTATGCCGTCGTGTATTTTTTGCCCCTCGTTTGTGGATTTAGAGACAGCCTTTGCGATAAATTTGTCGATGCCCTTTAGGTTGTCAATATCTATCTTACCCCCAACTGTTCCAACCCATTTTGCGCTTAATTGCATGTCTTCGGATAGAGCTGCATTGATAATTTCGTCAACAGAATCAGCAAAGCTGTTAGTTATAAACAGCCCCCACTTCTTGGATTTTAGCTCATCGGCATTTGCAGCAATAAAATCTTTTGCAGTTTTATGTATTGCGCCCATACGTACGCCTGAGCCTATGATTACGGTATCGTAATTTGCAAGTGCAGGTGTTTGCTTGGTTAAATCAACAAGATCGGATGCGCCTAGAAGTGTTGAAAGCTGCTCGGCAGCCGTTTTTGCAGTTCCGGATTTTGACGCATAGACAATCAGTATCATAAAGCTCTCCTTGTTATCTGCACACATAGTTTGTCTATAGAGAAGTTTAATTAAAAACAGTGGTGAGACTGTCCTAAAGCTCACATCGATACCAGATCGTCATTCTTGTTAACGACATCAAGCGGGTACGTAAGGTTATCCCTTGCTTTGCAAAAAGCTGCTAAAAGTCAGGGTATTTTCATAAGTATAAATAATTCACAATGTACATACAATGTGATAGTATATTGATTAAAGGAGGTTGTTTTTGTGAGCACATCGAACATAAACATCAGAGTAGATTCAGGTGTAAAGCAACAGGCACAAGAGGTATTTAGTTCACTGGGTATCGATATGTCAACTGCGATCAATGTTTTTTTGCGACAAGCAATACAAGCTCGCGGTCTGCCGTTTCCTGTAATCGATCAACAAGCTGCGTTACACGGAAAACCACATTTAGGCGGTTGGGAAAACAAGATATGGATGGCGGAAGATTTTGATGCGCCTCTTAACGATTTCGAGGAATACATGCAGTGAAGTATCTTCTAGACACTCATACCGCTATCTGGCTTGCGAAAAACTCGCCGCAACTCTCCCAAACAGCTGCAACTGCTATTCTTGATGTCAGGAACACTCTCTTTGTGAGCATCATCTCCGCCTGGGAAGTTGCACTTAAATGTAGTTTGGATAAGCTGCGTATTGATGGTAACGTTGCAGGTTTTTTTGAAATTGCTGCCAGTAATGGAATTGCCGTTTTGCCAATTAAAAAGTCTCACTTGGAGTATGTTCAAGACTTGCCATTTTTGCATCGCGATCCTTTTGATCGCCTGTTAATAGCTACGTCTGAGTGCGAGGATATGACACTGATAACAGCTGAAAAGAACATCAAAAAATACGACGTGAAAACTCTTTGGTAAAAACCAGCGGTGTCGATTTATCTAGCAGAAACGACAATGAGGAAAAAATGGAATACACTTTTACAGCAAAAACTGAGTGCTTTGAACCGCCTGAGAATTGGCATAAGAAATTGATCGGCACTTCCTTAGAAACTTTTGCGGTTTGGTTGTAATGTTATTTCCACTTCATGGGTTACTATAACAACAATGATTTCAACCGGCCGGCGCAAGGTGGTGTGGAGGAGTTATAGTTGATTCTTGTACTGACGTTCGACACAAAAGAAGAACTGTCCAAGTTTGAGTATCTGTACAGCAGATACAAGAATCTCATGTTCTCTAAAGCTTGGGCGATTCTTCATGATCACATGCTTGCAGAAGACGCTGTTAGCGAAGCGTACATCAGGATTTATCGCAATCTTCGCAAAATTGAAGCAGTTGATTCGCCTCGCAGCATCGCATTCATGGCAACAATCACAAAGAACTGTGCTCTTACTATACTGAGACGAAACGGTGCTTCGATTATGGAAGAAGTACCCGAAGATGTGGCAGACACTTATGACCTCGAAGCCGAAGTGCTTGCCGGTATTTCTGCGGAGGAAGTCTATGCAGCAATAAACACTCTAGACGAGGAGCTCAAGAACATCTTCTTGCTCAAGTATGCATACGACTTGCCGCATAGCGAGATAGCTGCGCAAATGGGGCTAACTGAAAACAATGTTACCGTAAAGCTACATCGCACAAAAAGAAAACTGAAACAGCTCATATCTGGAAGGGTATAGACTATGAACGATAAAGATGACAGGCTTTTCAAGCAGTGGGCTGATGGATACGTTGAGCAATATGGGCAAGCACTTAAGCGTGAGCAAAAAATGCTTCATCGGATCGTCCTTTGTCGTCGAGTAAAGGCCGACTTCCTTCTCAAATAGTAACAAAAAGAAGCGAAAACTCACGCCATATTTTGCTATTGCTGCCGCAGTGCTGGTGGCATTTATTGGCGTGGCTGGTGTCGCGATACCATTTTATAACCAGCTAACTGGCAGTGTGCCATCGCAAAGCAGTATCGGCAGTAGTGATGCAGTAGATCCATCGTCACCTTCTGATAATAATGCCATCCATGAACTTGGATTCAATTTGCCGGCGCAGTTTAGTGTTGCAGGCGTAAATACTGACAACGGCGAGACCATCTATCAACTAGATAACAGTCTCTACGACGATGCAGTTCTCACTATACGTGACTCAGAAAACAACAATGGCTTAAAGCAAGACATGGACGAGATCATCATCAATGGCACGCCGGTTCCGGCAAAATTACGCGATGAGTACAAATTAATTGCTTTTGAAAGTAAAAGTCGGAAATATACTCTTAGCTGCAAAAATGACATCAAGACGCTAGTGATTATTTACCACAGCATCACTGAGGCAGAAAATAATTTGTAAAAATTGTAATGTTTGGGGTGCCGCGTGGGTTTTTATTGTGAACCGAGCAATCACAATAAAACGAAGGGATGAGTTTGATGAAGAAAGAAAAAAGAAAAGCCTTATCAATTGCAGTAGTAACCTTGCTAACGGTAGCGCTTTTGGTCACAGGATGTAGCGTGCCTATGCAAGGGCAAACAGATGCTCAAATTTCTGAAAGCATATCCTCTGCGTCTGCCCCAAATAGCGATTATTCCTATAGAGGAGAGCAGTATTTAGAAATCATTGAGGGTGGCGAGCGAAAGGCAGCCCAAAGCCCCGAGATCACTCTTTCGCTAAAGGTAGACACCGCGTCATATACCAACGCTAAGCGATACATTGAAGACGAACAGCTACCGCCATTTGACTCTGTGCGAACAGAGGAATTGATCAACTACTTTGACTTTGACACGAAACTTGCCCTCAGCGATGACAGCCCATTTGCCATATACACAGAGCTGGGCACTTCTCCTTTTGACGAAGATAAGCAGATAGCTTTTATTCGAGTGAAGACTGAAGATATCGCTAAAGAAGATCTGCCGCCAAGCAACCTGGTTTTTCTTATAGATACTTCAGGATCTATGGACTCTTACGACAAGTTGCCGCTTTTGCAAAATGCTTTTTCGCAGCTGGTAGGTACATTAGACAAGAACGATAGAGTGTCTATTGTCACCTATGCCGGAAGCTCAGACATTGTTCTTGAAGGAGTAGATGGATCAAAAAAAGACCGTATAAACAATGCAATATACGATCTAATGGCAGGTGGATCAACAGCCGGAGCTGCCGGTATTGAAACAGCGTACGAACTTGCATCCGACAATTTTATTGAAGGCGGCAATAACCGCGTAATTCTGGCAACCGACGGAGACTTCAATGTGGGCATATCAGATACGGACAAATTAAAGCGCTTCATCAGTGACAAGCGAGACAGCGGGCTTTATCTAAGCGTGATCGGTTTTGGAACCGGCAACATCCGCGATGACATCATGGAAACTCTGGCTACAAACGGTAACGGTAACTACTCATACATAGATTCGCAAGAAAGCGCAAAAAAAGTACTTGTGAGCGAGCTAGGCTCAAATCTCTTTACAGTTGCCGATGATGTTAAGGCCAATGTGGAGTTTGATCCCGAAGCTGTAAGATCATATCGTATCATAGGCTACGAGAATCGCGTTATGGATAATGAAGATTTTGAGGATGACAGCAAAGACGCAGGGGAGATAGGTGTAGGTTCAGACGTAATAGTACTCTTTGAGTTGGACATCATCGACGACAAAGCAAGTCCGTTTAAAGTGAACATACGCTATAAGGATCCGGGTGATAGCATATCTCAGTTGCTAAGCGTTGATGCGGATGCCTATGAGGCTTCTTCCAAAAACACCAATGACTTTGGCTTTGCCAGCTCAGTAGCGCTCTTTGGAGAAATACTAAGGCATCCGGATGATGCAACGAAAGCTCAAATTGACAAAGCAATTGAGTTGGCTGAGGACAATCTTGGGAGAGATGCAGATGGTTATAAGAAGGACTATCTTAGGTTGCTGGAGGAATTGTCTGTGTTGATTTAACCAAACTATGATGAGTTTATGTGAAATATTGATCCTGGGCAGCGGTTGTTGTCTGGGATCAATATCTTCTATCATGTAAGCAAATGGCACCTGCTGGCTATAGAATAGTTTCTCGTATGTTAATATTACTTTCTAGTAGATGCCTTTTCCAAGTAGTAATTGGGTGTTGAAAGTTGAGTACATGAAAGTCTACCATGGCAGCAATATGCCCATAGAAAAGCCGGATCTGCTTCACAGTAGAGACAAGCTAGATTTTGGTCGCGGTTTTTATACAACAACAAACCATAGCCAGGCAGCAGATTTTGCCACTAGGGTCACATCGGTAAGACGAAATGGTGTGGCAACCGTCTCAACATATGAAATTGATCTCGATGCTGCCAAACATCTAGAAATCCTTAGATTCAACTCAATTAATGGAGAGTGGTTGGATTTTATCGCAGCACACAGAACTGGTACATATAACGGGAAAAGTTATGACATTGTAGTAGGACCAGTTGCTGATGACAGAGTTATCAGAACTGTAAATCTTTATCTTGATGGAACTTTAAGTAGATCAGCCGCATTGATAGAGCTTGAAGTCAATAAAACTTATGACCAATATGTTTTTGTTGCTCAATCTGCTTTAGATGTATTAACCTTTATCAATGCTGAGGTGATGTCTGATGAGTAGCTCTACACCAGCATATCTTGCAGCGCGACTCCCGGCGATTATCGCTTTGCTAAAACATCGTTCGGGTGGTGAAACAGTTGATGTGATGCGGAAGTTTTATAAGTCGCAAGTTTATGCTGATTTTATTAATGATGACATTGGTCTCTCGCTGTTTTCAACTCCGCTTATTGTAGAGCTCTTTGAGGAGGAGCAGGCTAAGGGGAGTTACGATTATCCTGAAGTGGTTTAACTATGCTGCAAATAGGTGACATTGTGGATACACAGTTGGATGAAGTTGATTACTTTGTTGTATGGGCAACAGAGCTCTATAGAGCCAACAAAGGTTTGAGCGGGTCGGAGATCAATGAGCTGTTTGCCAAACATAATATCTATGAAATGCTGCGTGAGAATTACTTTCTCTATCACATTGAGTCATCTGAAAACTTCATTGCTGAAATTGATAAGGTTATAAAACATGCTTTTTAGACTAAATGAATTTGGTAAAGAAAATGAATTTGCCAGACGATGTCCGCTAGCCTAACCAGAATTCAACTCAAACAGAAGTTGTAGATACTCTTACTTTTCAAATAGAATAATAATTATTCAAGCAGCCGCAGATATCATTATTTGACAAGGGCGTAGTGACCGGATTAAGGATTCAGTAAAGGCACGTTCGCTGCGCTCTCTCTTCGGCCTTGACAGAATCAAGATGTGGGTGTCCGCTTAGCCTAAGCTTACACCCACAAGGAACCGGGCTTGATGCAGCCCAGCTTATCGCTTCCGTAATTCAATTCCTGCATCAAGCCCGGTCAGCCCGGTCGTCGCCTCCATTGCGGGTTATAGGCAAAAAAGTGTGTCCGAAATTGCCATAAAAGCCCAGGTCAGATATCAAAAAAATGCTGTTTAAAAATCTCATGTGTTTTTAATAGGTCGGCAAAAAAGTGTGTCCAAATATCTATTGACACCGCAGCTCAGAGCATGCAAATTGGTGTTTTAAAAATCATGTTTTAATCTGCAAATGAAAAAAAATAGTCTGCCCTGCGTGTGGGGGCAATACAAAACGCAACGGCAAGACAGCTTCAGGGACACAAAGATGGCGCTGTTTGTCTTGTGGGGCGTCTACCACGCAAAAATACGGACGAGAGACAAAACTCTTTAAGTTATTTTTAAGCTGGCTTTTATCTAAGAAAAGGCAAGATGAGATGGGAATGCCTGCAAGGACATTTAGACACCTGACTGCAAAGTTTTGGTGTCTTTGGCCGGTAGCTCCTGTTTGCGACGAAATACATCATGTGGTTTATGTTGATGGAATTTGGCTTTCTAGAAATATAGTGATTTTAATTGCTTGTACTAACTCACACATTATCGGCTGGCATCTATCCAGAAGTGAATGTAGCTTTGCTTGGTCAGCATTAATGCAACGCATTGCACCACCTGATGTTGTTGTGTGTGATGGTGGACAAGGCTTTGAAAAAGCCAGACGAAAAATATGGCAAAGGACATGCGTGCAAAGGTGCAGGTTTCACGCGTTTAACCAAGTTAAACGATGCACTACAACAAAACCAAAGCTTTTAGCAGGTGTGGAGCTATATGGGATAGCAAAAGAGCTACTTAAAGTAAGTGATCTAAACGAGGCAGCTGCGTGGATGGCATCTTTTGCAAACTGGTGTACAAAGTGGGAAGACTTTCTAAAAGAAAAGACTTTTGTAGACGGAAGAAAACAATACAAGCATGAACGACTGCGCAAAGCCAGGCGAGGTTTAGAAAAACTTGTCCGTGAAGGTACTTTGTTTACTTACTTAGACGAGGAGCTAACAAGCACAGGAATTATTCCGGCTACTACCAATAGGATAGAAGGTGGAGTAAATAGACAGCTTAGAGCACTGCTTAACGAACACAGAGGCATGAGCATCACAAGGCAAATCAAGGCTGTGTTTTGGTGGTGTTACATGAACACAGGAAATCCAAAGACTTCATCTCAGATACTATCTGAGATGCCAACAGATGAAAGCATTGCCAAGATGTATCAATTAGCACAATTCCGACATGAAAACGAAAAGGCACTAGAGCAATGGGGCACGGCTGTTAGTTGGAGTGACCTTCATTCAAGCACACCCTATCGAGTTGATTGGGATTAGGTGCCGGACACACTTTTTTGCCTATAACCC
>QMCD01002940.1_pt1 | contig 18538 bp, 11 predicted proteins | sample 1821841 | NCBI WGS metagenome assembly QMCD01 (sample SAMN01991225, study PRJNA193472) | Termite gut metagenome, whole genome shotgun sequencing project. | isolation source: worker | host: Macrotermes natalensis
AGAAAGAGCAAGTTGTCGCCTTCAAAAAACCAGCATCCGTTTATGCCGGTACGAGATTGCCATTTTTTGCCGACGCTAAAAAGGCTTTGCAGCTCCTCTTGCGTAGGCATACGCCAACCTTTGGGACAAGGGTCGTTTATATCCTCCCAAGCGAGGGGGTAAAGCGAAGAATCCCTACTGGCACTCCACGGTGTGATTGTGTTCAAAGAGAAATATGAGCCGTCCCAATCCACTTTGCTGTTCCACCGGTAATACAACCCGGCATCTTCGGGTTTGGCTACAAAACTGCCGGATATACCGACATTGCGTGTTGCCCATTTTATGCCATTGATTGTTACACCTTCATCGTCGGTTGCATTGGAATTATGCTTTTGTATGGTCACTTGTCTCGGAATCGCTCTTGATGACCGCCATTCTCCGTTTTTCAAGTAAGAGACGGTAACCGTAAGAGATTCGGAACCCGTATTTATGGCTTTCACCTTAGCAACAGTACTAACATTAAGTATTTCGATAACCTCCCCATTTTCTCCGTTTTCCATCCCGGGAACAATAAACAGCGTGTCTTCAAAAATACGAACCAAAGGAGAATTGACCGGTTCCCAACTAACGATTGTGCTATCAATAGGTCCGGCAATCGAAATAGTGGTTCCAAGTATGTAATCTTGCCCAACCGAAAGCGTGAAAACGGAATTATCTACCGGATATTCCGGCTCCCTAATGTCATTCTCTTCGCCACACGAAGCAAACAGCATAACCATTAATCCTAACAGGAACCGCCGGCTGAATATTTTTTTATATTTATTATCATTCATAACTTACCAATTTAAGACACAGAATTTAATCCTGCGCAATACAATATCATCCCCACGAAACTATTTAGATACAGAATCTAATCTTTTACACAGCGACACGAGAAACCGACGAAATGAAAATTATCGCCCACGCGCGGCACACTGCTGCCAAAACTGAAACAGTAAGGGTAGCTATCAAAATAGATCGAACCGCCCCAATAAAACCCGATTTGTTCGTGCCGCGCGTATCCACGCAGATGCTGATCGGTTCGGCAACGCCGATGGCAAAAAGGACATTGGGTTCGTCTCCGAATACACGCCCGTTTACATCAACCGGTTTGCCGTTTACAGTGTCTTTGCGTGTCTCCCACCGGTTATTCAATTTGGCAAGATCGCTCAATTCCTGATCAGTAGGAATGCGCCAACCTGCCGGACAGGGAGTGTTCGCCTTTTCCCAAGCAATGGCTTCGTTTCCATTCCAAGAATCATCCCAGCCATTTCTTGCACCGGTTACGCTCCAACCCGTACTGCTGTTCCATTGATAGTATAATCCGTAATCTTTCGGTTCGGCAACAAAATAACCGGGAGTATTCACATTGCGTGTTGCCCACGTTACTCCGCCCAATTCTACGCCTTCATCTTCGATAAAACTTCCCGAAGCTCCGGCGCGAATATTGATTTGCCACGTTCTATATTCGGTTCCTATTTTGACCGTTACTTCAGCCCGGCTATCTTTCTCCGCCGTTATTTTGACAGACGCGGTTATAGATACTCCCAGCGTATCCCATCCGCTTATTTGATAATCATCCGGAGCAATAACCGGCACGGTATCAAAGAAAACGACTGTATTGATGCTATCCATCGAGACTATGCCCGGCGGTTCGCACGTCCACGCAACCATCGTATCGGCAGGATAGCCAAACGACACAATTGTTCTGAGCGAGTAAACTTCTCCTACGGTAAGCGTGATGGGAGGATTTCGGTCTCCTCCTGCCTCACTCCGTCCGCCCCTCTCTTCGTTGCTGCACGAGGCAAGCAATAACATCGAAAAGAGTATGCCGAGTAGCCGGTGGAATTTATTTTTTACTGTGTGCTTCATATATTTATATCACTTTTTATCACTCATTTCTATAATTATCTTACGAGCAAGAACCGGAACCCTACGCCAAAATTAATATTTGTGGTTGGATAGCTTGTCGAAACTTTCGGAATGCTCCTTGTCCAATCATAGAAAAGACGGATATTCAGACTCTCGCTAAACACGTAATCGGCTGAGAATTTGATGATATACGAATCCAATCCGCTGCTCGGCGAGTAAAAATTCTCTTCTATTCGATAGATGAATGCGTCCGACGTCTTGAAAGAGAGGTCTGCCCGGATATTCAAATCGTTTTTTACCTTTTTCTGTTTGTTGTTATTCAGATTGACAATCATACCGAAATCGTCAATCCGGTACCCGGCGCCGATCACATACTCATCGCTATACGATTCGACTACCTGACTACCTTGAATACCCAGCACGATATTCCGTGTTTTCCGGTATTCGGCTTTCAGCGTTACGTTGTTTTTCAGACTTGCATCGGCTCCTATCAACGGATAGAACGATTCGTTGATGTTGATAGCATCTCCTCCGGAAGAGTAGCTTGATGAGCGGCTTCCGCCATACTGGCTGGTCGAAGATCCGCTGTTATAAGTTGCTCCGGCATCAGGATTATAGAGGCTCGTCCCGACATAGTAGCCAAAAAGGTTTTCGGAAACAGCCAGACTGTACGTGCTTCGATAGGCGTGATTCAAAACAAACGACTTGAAATACCGCTTAACAAAATCCAAGCGCGACAAGCCATCATAGGTAACCTTCCAATTCGGCAGCAGGCTTAAAATACCCGGCATAATATCCCGGTGATTTTTAACATCCGTACCCGTATAGGCTGCATAAAACGCCGGAATGATAACTTCCGGTGCATTCATTACGTCTGTTCCGGCAGGAACATTATCGTCTGTCCGCGTCTGAGCAGCAAGTTGTTCGCGGTTGCGGCGGAACTTATCAAACAGCGAATGACTGTCCGGACTGACAAAAGAAGTCCCAATCGCGATAATTGACCGTGAATAAATGTGTTTCGTATCCTGATTGAAGAAACCGTAATTCTCATCAACGTTGTTCCGCATCCAAGTGCCATTCAGATCAATTTTGAATCCGGGAAACGGTTCTACCAGCGACCGGATTTGGAAATCCCGTGTGCGGGTTCTCACCGCCGGCGATATAACGTTTGTCATCGCTGTATCCAACCAGCTTTTGTCAAGCGATTTTTCCAGAAATTCATCCGTTCTGAAAAAACCAAAAGTAAAATCATAACCCGGAGCCGAATGATCCTGTCCCAGAAAACCACTTCCGGGCGTATAACCCTGTAGCGACAATGCATCTCCATAACGGAAACTTCCGGAGATATTCCGCACCATCATCAATCCGCGGGAGGTAATTTCCAATACATTATCAAACGCTGTACGCTCTTTCACGATAGTGGTAACGGTCAACGTCAAATCGGACACGTCCGCTGTCGGTTCAAGATTGATTGTATTGAGGTCAACAACCGAATGTTTTACCGGAAAATCATTGCCGTCCTTATCTTTCACGGATATGGATAACTTGTTTGAGTTTAGCCTGTGCGACACACGGAACGGCGTATCTTTCCGCAGACGGATGTTTTTGCGCTCATACGTTTTCGGCTTTTCCGGTTCATTCCTTTTCGCTGCCGTATTTCGCGAGGAGAATCTTTGGTTTACCTTTTTCAGGTAAGCGGAAAAGTTGTACAATTTTTCCAAATCCATCCTTCCGTCAAGATTCCACATTCTGGCACCCGTTGTTAAGTTTCCGGAAGAGGAGAGCGGATCGCCAATTGTCAATTCTACCCCCTTATCCCATACATAATCAGCCGTGTATTGTGCATTTGCCGTTACCCAGTCCAAATATGGAAGTTTGTTGACTGGAATGGTGTAGGCAATATTGAATCGCTGTTGGTATCTGAACGGAATACCTCCGTCAAAAATGCTTGACCAAACAGTGTCTTTCCACGCTTCATACCAGTCTTCATTCTCCTGTTTGCTATTTAGAGGAGTGAGACCTTTTTTTCTCAGGTCGTTCAAATAATCCTTATTAACAGGAACATCTCTATATGTACCGTCTTCCGACCGGATGACTTCCGTGATAAGCGAGTTCATTGACGACGAGAAGGAAAGCCGCAAACTTTTAGTGAGGTTAAACTTAATATCCGAAGTTCTGTCCCACGTCCAATCCTTATCATACGTCATAAACGGAAATTCTATGCTTTTTTCGAGCGGCATATTAAAATCGCGCAACTGCAACTCCTGGTAACTGCGATTCATCGAGGTACTGAAAGCGATTTGATTCGGCAAGTAATAGAAATTAAAATCACGGATCAACCGGGTAAACTGCGATTGTTTCATCTTGCGGAAAGGCTCTACCGGTTTCGGATTCAACGAATAGACGTAATTGAATATTCCCTCGTAGCGTTGTCGCTTGTCATATTCGGCATCCGGACGAGTATTGAGCTCTTCCATATATCTAAGGCTGAACGAAAAGTTTGCAGGGTCATAAGGCATCGGCGTTTTACTTGCAATTCCTACCCGCACGTTAGAGAGAGCTATGCTCTTATAGGTTGTCTGGTCAAGCGAAATATTCCGGATAGAGTCCTGTTTCTGTTTTTTTGAATGGAAAGCGTCTCCTTCCTGATTATCTATTGTTTGATCTAATTTCAAGTCCGTATTCAGCGGATCATATTCCGGTTTTAGAATTGTTTTGGAATATGAATAGGTAAACGGCATATTTACTTTGGCTTTTTCAGGAAAAAACTTGCCGAGCTGAACCGAAGTTGAAATGTTATATTCATAATAATCATCTAAACGGCGTTCATCCACATTTTGCTCAATTCCGCCGAATCCTACGGTTTCGACCCGTCCGCCGAGGTTCAACGCACCCAAGTCGGAAAAGACAATACCGAGATTACCCATTGCCGCCCAGCCGCCTTTTTCGCTGAAACCGGTCATACGCATCTCGTTCACCCAAATCTCTGCCGAGTTTACCACATTGTCCTCGTTGCGCACCCCAATCATCATGCAGGTTACCTCTCCAATAGTAGGATTACCGATGATACTCACAATATTTCTGCCGTCCATTTCGGAATATCGCTGATTGAAACTCGCTCCTCCGGCAGTTTTTTTCCTGTCGCGGCTCAACTTCAAATCGGTCAGCACGCTATACGGAAAGTTGAAAGCATTTTGCGCAGGCCATATATCCTCTTCGTCAAAAGGAGGATTGTTAGGCGTTATGATTAGCGGAATCTGGTATTCGTAATAGTTTTGCGTAAAATCCGAACCGAGGCGAACGAATATCCAAAGACGGTTGTCCTGCACCGGTTCACGGTCTATCATACTTTCGGCGTGAACAAACATTTTGAAACGGTCGTAACGACGCATATCAATGTTCGTCAGTTTATAAACGGCACGTACATCTTTCGACTCCAAACTGTCTATGCGGATAGACATAGATTGCTCGTTTTCCTGGCGTAATTGCGTCTGGGTCGGGTCAATCATGCGCGAAATACCCGGAGGCACCACGTATGGAATCGGAAATTTTGCCCCATCATTTTCAATGTTAACCGAAGATATGTCAATTTTTCCGGTTCCGGCAAACGGCGTGGTTTCTTCCACTAAGTCATTTCGTTCGTAGCCTCTCCATTCGGTACGCACTAATTCCAACGTACCAAAACGCAAATGGGTCTCATCTTCAAATCCGGTCAGGTACATACGCATAAAGCGGATGGAACGGAAATCGGAAATCCCGCCTTCCGACCGTTTTTTTGGTGTTTTTACAGGAATTTTAAACTGATACCATTTAATAGTTGCTTCGTCATTATTTGCAAGGCGTACGGTAGATTCCACCATATTGGCAATAAAATTGCTCTCCCACGCAGCTTCGTTGCTCAAAACGTCTTCATCTATATCGACAACGTATTCGTAATAACGTTCAATTTGATTCAACGTACGATCGCCGTTCAAGTCCTCCGTATCCAACAAGTAAGATGCAGCGGAAAACTCGTCTGCCGTAGGAGTCGAATTTTTTTCCAATCCGTTAAAATATTTGTAGCGATCCAGGATAGAACGTTCCCGGTCGTCGTAATCGGAACCGCGGTAATGGTGAAAGTTATCCCCTGCCGGGTCGTTGAGTGGAGAAAATATCGTCAAGGACTCGTCTTCCCATCTTATACGGGTTGAATTTCCCGCAGGAAAAAGGTTACTAATTGCCTGATAATATTTCCCGTAAGAGAGATTAAACATAAATTCATTTTCGGTCGAAAGCCCGTCGAATCCCACATCTACCTTCTCAATATCGCCGGTCGGTACAACGTTAGCAGATTGAATTTTCGGCACACGTCCCCAAACGGTTCCATCAACGTCGCCCTCCAATCCGCCTTCAAAAGAGATGCGACCGTCTTTCATCACATCTTCGGAAACATCTCCGAGATTGAAAATCAATTTTCCCGAAGCATTTTCGTTATAGCCGGGCTGTGCATACGGGTCCATCAGCCAAAATTCGAGATACTCTACATTCGATTTTTCAAAATCACTGTTATCTAACCGGCGCATGATACCCGCCCAGCGGTCTTCGGGCTTCATTAAATAACCATCGGCATCCATCCCGTTCACGTCCAAGTTATAAGGGCCGCGTTCTTTCGGATAGTAAGAAAGGTTGAGTGTGGTCATTGTAGTCAACTGTCCGTAAGTTGGTTCCCTGTCCTGGAAAATTTCCTGTTCATTCACTTCCCTCACAAAGTGGTTGGATCGCTGATCGGCGTCGTTTTGGATGTGTCGTGGCATATTCCGGTCGCGACTGTTCGTAAACATCGGATCTATGTGAAACCACGCCAATAGAGAACGGTTTAAGCCGTGACCGATATTAAAAAGATTTTCTGCTGTCAAATGGTTACGCCAGAAAATATCATTTTCGCGAATAAACTGCTTGGATACAAACGGGCCTGAAGTAACTTTTGGCGTACTTGCCAATGCCCACGCCGTCGGACTGATGATACTGGTCGAAGAACGTGTTCCTTCAAAATCGTCAATGTAAGAGACTCCCTGTTCGCCCTGGTTGATCACGCTCGGATGTCCCGGTATCATTTGCGCCACCTCTCCGGAGAATGCCACCGACGAAGGAGCCGTAGCCTCAATCAACGGTATCTTATCGACCATACTTGTCAGCCACTGCCAATCGGTTTTATAAGAACCGTTTAATCCCCAAATTGTGTTGGATATGGGTTCGTTTCCATAGTTGACTTTCTGCGTAAGCGGTTTTTCGGAGAGATGCAAGACAGTACCGCCTATGGCAAATTTATCGGAAAATGCGTATTCCAGATTTGTTCCTATAAGCGATTTTCGTTGCATATTGAAAAAAGACTGGCTTTCGAGCGACACGCTAATCGGCGAATTGGATTCCAACGCCACTTCGTCCAAAATACGAACTACCCCCATATTATAATCAACGGTAAATCCCTGATTTTCTATCAATTGACGTCCTCCTGCCGTTACTTGTACCGAACCGCGGGGCACGTTGGTTGCTCCTAAGCGAATCTCTGCGCCTGACGAAGAGCGATATTCTCCGGTCAAGACAAACTTGTCTTTTTCGGTAAACTGCTTGGCAACGGTAAGCGTTGAGTCATAAAGTTCCGGAAAGGTGTATTTCCGGGCTGCCTCTGTCCGGTATCCCTTTACTAATCCATTATCAAACGGTCTGGTGAAAGGGAAGATAATACGCCCGTTACTCGCTGAGATGGTATACCCTTCTAAAAAGTCGAAATTACCGTCGGGAACGGCTTGCAAACGTTTGTTCAAACGGTCTAATCCCAAGATTCTAAGTAAACTCGTTTTATTTAGCGAACGGATGTATGGAAAATATGCTGCCACCGTATCGCTTTGCGAATAATAATTTACATCCAGCTTGAATTTTTCCGATTGTATATTAAATGCACTCAACGAGTAAATGTTTTTCATATAAAGATTCCACAACCGGGTATTGCCCGGCGACACGGCAGTACTTTTCAATAACTTTACATAAAGGTTATTCGGCGCATTTACATCTGCCGAAAATTCTCCTACCTGAAACTCTTTCCCGTCTTTTGTATATTTATATGCTACGGCAAGCACATCATCCGGATTCAATGCCGTCCGGAGCGAAATGTATCCTAACTGGCGGTTGACGATATATTCTGTCGGCTGCAACAAACGGGCGCTGTTCAATCCTTCAAAATCTATTCCGTTTTCCATTTGGCGGTATCCGAAACTACCAAGAGCAATGGTTGCCGATTGAAAATCACGAATAGACGGAACCTTCAACAGTTCACTGTAAAACGGATCCACTCCGTTGAAAGGACGCGAACCCGGAAATTCGCCTAAATCGGTAAAGGCAACGATATTCCGGTCTTCGTCTGCCTTACCGTAAGAAGAGCGGTTTGTTACCCACACCTGTATATCGCTGATGACGATGCCCGATTCGGGGTTAGGCATTGTTTTTGCCCATTCATCATAATTGTCGTAAAAATAAGTAGAGAGGAAATAGTGTCTGTTCTGGTCGTAATCGGATGCTAAAATTTTAAAGTCGGTCGTCTGTGCGCCTTGCGTGGTGATGGTTTTTCGTTCCGATTCCTGTTGAGAGGCAACGGCGGATATTTTCAATTTTCCGAACTGCAAGTCCGTGCGTATCCCAAAGAGCGCCGTACTCCCCGTAATCAATGAGCTGGACAGCGGCATACTTACATTTCCGACTTCTACCCGCTTGATAATGTCGTCTTCTTTTCCTTCGTAATTGAGTTTGATTAGTTTTTGGTCAAAATCGAAAGTCGCCTCAGTGTTGTAATTCATCGTAAAATTCACGCGGTCGCCCACTTTTGCCTCAGCGCTCAATTGAATTTTGGTATCAAAATCGAAAATCGTATTTTTTCTGTTTCGGATGGAAATAGCCGGATTGTCTCTCTTGGAAATTTTAAATCCGAATGTTAAATCTACAGACCCCTGTGTTTTAAGTTGCACACCACCAGGTCCGAAAATTTTATCCGCTGTCGGATTTAATCCGATTTGAATATTACTGAGTGAAAACCGGTCGGATTCGGTTGTATTTGCGCGGTTTTTTTCTGCCCAATAGGAATTTACCGACCGTTGCAGTGAGTATTGCTGATACTCGCTTTCGTCCATTACAAAAGGGGTAGTCACTTCCATATCTCCCACTTTCGTGCGGAAAATGTACAATCCTGAATGCGGCTCATACTCCACCTCTGTCCGGACGTTGGAAGGGTTTTGCAAGTCGGCGGGCGATTGGTACTGCAGGTCTTCATAAGTAACTGCCTCCGGTTTGTTGAGTGGATAGTGTAATTGTCCAACTTCGTCCGACGCGGTCTCTCCGGGAGCTGCAATAGCTGTAGTGTCGGCATTCAGCACATTGTCCTGCTGCAACTCCTGTGCAAAAGAGGTAACCGTATAAGTGGAAAAAACAATAATTCCACTTACAATGAAGCACAAAAGTATAATCCGTTTTAATTCTTTTTTCAAAACAAGAAATTTTTTAATTTACATCCTTTTCAGGGCTTCCTTAATTATTTTCTCTAACGACAAGCCGGGTTGTTCAACAACAATTTTATCTATCACCTTAACAGAAGCCGCTTGATTAAATCCTAACATCACAAGCGCCGACAAGGCTTCATCTTTATTTGTATTGACCTTATTCCCCAAAAGATTTAAGTCGGCAGTTGTGCCTTTCCGTACCTTATCTTTCAAGTCAATAATCACTCTTTGAGCCGTTTTTAAACCGATTCCCTTGACTGCTTTCAGCTGATTCACGTTGTCCGATACAATAATATTCTCCAACTCGGAAACCGAAAAAGAGGAGAGTATCATCCTTGCCGTATTGGTTCCGATACCCGAAACAGAAATCAGCAAAGAGAAAAGCTGCCGCTCCTCCTTGTCTGTAAATCCGTACAACGTGTGAGCATCTTCGCGGATTGCCTCGTGTATATACAACGTAGCCGCCTCTTTCCCTTCCAACGAAGCGTAGGTATTGAGCGAAATATGGATAAAATACCCTATTTGAGCTACTTCCAACACCACATAAGTCGGGGTCAATTCTGAAACGGTTCCTTTAATATATTCTAACATTGCATACGATGATTAAGGCGTGCAAAAATACAAAAGTTTTTAGTTAAAAACGTCCTAAGAAAACTTGTCCTCATCAATAACGATAAAAAAAAGAAAAAAGTGTATGTCGAATTTGTTAAAATTAATGGAATATTACGCTACGATTTGCATTATTTTCAATTTTTGTTACCTTTGCCGCCGAATTAAAACAAAACAAAATGCAAAGAAATGACTACTTGTGGAAAGGTATTTTAGAGGATATTTATATTTTCGATGATTTCCTGCGATTTATGCATCCGGATGCAGATGAGATTTTTAATTTCAGTCGCGGAATTGAATTTCTTGACAAAGAATTAGAACAGTTATTCCCGCCCGAAGAAGATGAGTTTTCAGTCAAAATTGTTGATAAGTTAGCCAAAGTTTATACGCGCGAAGGCGCGGAAGAGTGGATATTGGTTCATTGTGAAGTGCAGGGTGAGTACAAGTCCGATTTTCCGCAGCGGATGTACACCTATTTCTACCGCATTTTCGACAAGTATGGAAAAAGAATTTCGGCTTACGCTATCTTGACAGAAAAAAGTCCCAGTTGGCACGCTCTGCGTCCAGATGCGCCATTCTCGGCACGAAACTGGAATATCAATATAACGTTTACAAAATTTCGCAACAGAGCGAGGAAGAACTTCTGAAAAGTGAAAATCCTTTTGCAATGGTTGTACTTACGGCGCGTTCGGTTTTGAAAAAGAAACAGTTAGACGATAATGCACTGATAGAAATAAAGTTGAAACTGGCGCGAAAACTTTTTGAAAAATCATTTGACAAAAAACGCATATATAAAGTAATGACTTTTTTAAATAGCTACATTCATTTTGAAAACAAAGAAAATAGTATTATTTTTGAACATCATTTAGATCAAATCAAAGGGAGAAGAGCAACAATGGGAATAGAAGAATTAGTATTAAGGGCAAGAGAACACGAAGGAATAAAAATAGGGGAAAAACGCGGCGAAAAACGCGGGTCAGAGCGTCGAACTCTTGAAATAGTAACAAATATGCTCAGCAAAAATCTATCGGACAGTATGATAGCTGATATTACCGGTGTGTCTTTGGAGTATATCCAAAAAGTAAAATCCGACCTGTTGAAAAATAACATAGACAAATAAATAGCTATTTTTCATTTGAATATTATTCAGATCAAAATAAATTAGGAAAAATTTGAAATATTGCATACCTAATATATAGGAGACTGTCATTTTTTTCCTGTTTTTTTAATCACTTGTTACATTTGCATAAAATGAAAAAAATCTATATTCTTTTCGTTTGCATTTTATTCCAAACAAAAATCTCTTTCTCGCAACAATCCGAAAATGCCTGTGACATAATGGCGGAATTTTCGGAAGATTTTTTTGTGAATGAAGAAAAAGGGAACGACCCGGAAGCAATGGCGGAAGAGCTTGACTTTCTACGGGAAAACAAAATTTGCATTAACGAGGCGGAAACAGCGGATTTACTCCGCATTCCGTTTATTTCCGAACGAGAGGCGTATAGTATCGCCCGGCATCGTCAAAAATACGGAAAAATACTTTCGCTGTATGAATTAAAAAATATTCCGGAATTGGATATGCAAACAATAGGACAAATTTTGCCGTTCATTACGACTGAATCAAAATCTGGATTTTCATTGAAAAACAGCCTAAAATACAGCAAAAATCAACTTTTCTTGCGCTACGACCGCACATTGCAGGATAAAAACGGATACGTAAACAAAGCTACGGCAGCCAATAAAAAGTATATTGGCGACCCTAACCATTATTTTGTCAAATACCTGTTTCAGGCTTCGGATAAAATCCAATTCGGACTGGTTGCCGAGAAAGATGCGGGAGAGCAAGTGTGGGGAGAACACGGCAAAGGATTTGATTTTCATTCCTTTCATTTTCAACTGTCGGATATTGATTTTCTGAAACGTTGGGTGGTGGGCGATTATAAGGTCTCTTTCGGGCAAGGACTGGTGGTGGGTACGAGTTCCATTATCGGAAAGTCAAGCAATGTGATGAATACGTCAAAACGCAATCGCGGACTGCAAAAATACTCTTCTACAGCCGAGAATGGCTATTTTCGCGGAACAGGAACGACTATTCGCATATCAAATCTGGACTTTTCGCTTTTTTATTCGCAAAACAGGATAGATGCCAATCTTTCCGAAGAGGGTTTTATTACCTCTTTTAAAACAGATGGTCTTCATAGGCTTGAACGCGAGTTGGAGAAAAAACAAAATGTGCCGGAAAATATTTCAGGTGGTAACTTGAATTATCAAAAACGAAACTTTTCAATCGGCGGGACATTTATTCGATACAGGTATGGAAATATCCTGCAACCTGCAGAAAAGCCGTATAACCTTTACAAAATCCGGAAAAGCGACAACTATTGGAACGCCGGTATTGACTACACTTTCCGAACTCGCGGAATGAGTTTCTTCGGAGAATTTGCTCGCGGGAAAAAAGGCGGAACGGCTTTGCTGAACGGTGTAAATTTTCATCCGGCATCCCGATTGGGTATCTCGTTGCTTTATCGTTATTACACTCCTGACTATCAAGCGCATTATGCAAATGGATTCAGCGAAAATTCAGACATCGAGAATGAACAGGGATTTTATATGGGAATTGAATGCAATCCAATAAAACGTTTCAAAATTTCGCTTTATGCTGATGTCTATATGTTTCCCTGGATAAAATACAACTTGGACAAACCTTCATCGGGTGCCGACTGCCTGTCGCAAATCTATTTTTATCCTTCTCAAAATACGACTATGTACCTGAGATACAAATATAAAACAAAAGAAAAAAACAATACTGCTTCGCAATCCGTCATTTTTTATGAAACTCACGCATTGCGCTACGGCGTGCAACACAACATAAGCAAACGATTGGTTATGCACTCAATTCTGGATGGGAACAGTTACTTTGACGAATCTTCGAGAAACAGTTACAGCTGGTTACTGGCACAAGATTTCTCGTATAATTTCATCAAAAAGGTATTGGATTTATCTTTCCGCTATGCCTACTTTCACGCGCCAACGTACGAAAACCGGCTTTACATTTATGAAAAGGATATTTTACATGTTTTTTCCATTCCGGCGTATTATGGCATCGGTCATCGTATTTGTCTCAATCTGCGTTTTCAACCCACATATAATTTAACTTGCTATTTCAAATACGGCACTTATATTTATACCGACGGCAGACAAACAACCGGTAGCGCGCTGGAAGAGATAGAGGGAAATGTTACATCAAGTGTGAAGTGCTTGTTCAGGTACGTGTTTTGAACGATTCTGTTTTGAACCGGGATTTAAAGATTTACAAGATTATCAAGATGGTAGAAATCTTAAAGCGCATTCCGGATGCGGATAAGTGTAATCTTGTAAATCTTTAAAATCCCGGTTCAAAACAACTCTACTCAAAATTAAACGACAGCACAAACAACCGCGAAGTCAATTTTGAGATTGCATTTGTATATTTCAAATCCTCCACATTCAGGATTTCGGGGCGGTGGCGTTCGAGCACGTCGCTCAATCCGAGGAACATCTTAAATTCGGGAGCCAACTTAAAGTATGGCAAATAAAAATCACAACCTACGCCAAATTCGATACCGAAGTCGTTTTGTTTCAACATAATCACGTTTTCGCGCTGGCGACCTAAATCCAACGTGGTACTTGCACCGCCAATCAGATAAGGACGAAAGTTGGAATACCGTTGCCCGCGAACCTTTAACAGGAGCGGAAAATTAATTACGTTTGTTCTTACCGACACATCAGTTATATTGCCTTTGTCCTGGTCTATGAACGTCAACGTGCGATCGCCAAACATCAATGCAGGCGTAAATCGCAGGTTCAGGAAACTGAAGATACGCAAATCAGCTATGATTCCCACAGTAAAACCGGGAGAGAGCGAAGTTTGTTCGGCATACCAAATCCGCCCGTCGCTGTCCGGGATTCCGGCATGAGTTACGTTAAAATCCATCGCATTAAATCCGAGTATAAACCCAAAATGATACAGTTTGTTGTCAGAGTGAACCAAATTCTGAGTCTGTCCGAAATTTCCTTGCGCAAATGTATTGGAAATGAAAAGACTCAACAACAGTATGCTAAAAACAATCTTTTTCAAAATCTTCTTATTTTATTTTTTTATTAATAACGCTCTTAAGTACATTTTATTTCATAAAACCATTCAATATAAACCTCTCCGCCACATAAGCCACCCCGTCCTCGTCATTGGAAAGCGTAATAAAATCAGCCGATTCTTTTACAACAGGTTGCGCATTTGCCATCGCAACACCCAAACCGGCATACCGTATCATGGATAAATCGTTGAAACCGTCTCCGCAGGCAATCATCTCTTCTTTCGTGCAATTCAAATATTCCGACAGCTTACCCAATGAGTAGGCTTTGTCAATATTCTGCGGCATAATCTCCAAAAAAAACGGTTCGGAGCGATACACATTCAGGCGGTCGCCGAAACGCGTTTTCATCTCAATTTCGACATTGCTCAGATAGTCGCCTTCGCCCACCATCAGGCATTTCGTTACTTCAAAATTGACCGTGTCAATAAAACTATCGACTTGTCTTACAGGCATTTTGTTAATGCGGGCTTCGATATTCACGTATTGATCTTCGCTCTTTTCGGTAATAATCGAACAATCGTCATAGGTAACAATCGGAACATTATATTCTTGCGAAGCCTGATAAAGCAACGGAATCATCTCCATCGGCAAAACTTGTTCGAGAACGCTCTTTTTATTTTGATAATCAATTATTTTTGCTCCATTGAAAGGCAGGACGAATCCACCGAATTTTTCCAGTTCAAGTTCCTCTGCAATTTGCGTAATGCCGGGAGTAGGGCGACCTGATGCCAAGACCAATTTGACGCCCAGCATCTGTACTTCACGCAAAATTTGCAGGGTCTTGGGTGTGATAATCTTTTCCGAATTGGTTAATGTCCCGTCAATATCAAGGACGAGTACTTTGTATTTCATAATGTCTAAATTATATGGTGCAAAGGTAGGATTTTATCCTGTTTTTTCATATTGAGGGACAAAATTATGTCTATTTATTGATATTCAACCTCTCCTCCTGTTTCCGACACACGCATTTTCACCCTTGCGCCATGAATGACCGGCAGATTATTATCTACATGTCCCACCGGAAAATTGAACGCAACAGGGTAATCATACTCCTCGACCGCCGACCGGATAATCTCTTCTACAGTTTTTCCAAACAACGGATCTTCATCCATCTCGGTAAAATGAGCAACCAATAGACCGGAAAGCCGGGATAAAATGCCGCCTAATTTGAGATTTTGCATCATACGGTCAATGTGGTAAGTTTTTTCTGTCAGGTCTTCTATAAAAAGTATTTTTCCCTCGGGTTGAATATCGAAATCCGTTCCGCGCAATCCGTACAAGACGGAAAGATTGCCTCCTACCAAGGTTCCGGTTGCTTCGCCGAAACGATTTAATGTGCCGGGAGACAATATATAGGCGTCAGGAATTTTTCCAAACAATATTTTTCTTAAAAGAACAACAGGATCAGCCTGTGGGGGATTTTCCGTCAGACCTCTTGCCATAACGGCGTGAATGGACTGCATTTCCTGATGAATTGCCGCGGCGTGCAAAACCGTAATATCGCTGAATCCAATGAGCCATTTAGGATGTTTGATAAATTCGTTAAAACTCAACTTGTTAATTATCCGCGCCATACCATATCCGCCGCGACTGCACAGGACGGCGCGAATGGAAGAATCGTCCAATACCTGTTGCAAATCGTACAGACGCTGTTCGTCTGTCCCGGCAAAACGACCGAATGTTTCCCGCGCAAAAGAACCGACAACCGGGAGCAATTGCCAAGAAGCCAGCGTTTCGACAGCTCCATCAATGTATTCCTGATTGACCGCGCCCGAAGGGGACACAATGGCAACTTTATCGCCGGGGACTAAATATGGAGGATGTTGCATATTATTTTTAACTATTTTTTCGACGAAAATATAACTTATGTCGAAATAAACCAAATACAAACATGCGCGAAATAGAAATAAAATTTAAAAGGAGAATGCTTTTCAGACATCCTCCTTCAACTTTTCATCGTTAGGTTAAGCGTTATTTCACAAAATATTCATGTTGTCATTTGAAATTTGTCGTACAATAAAAAATGTTTATTAATACTCGACATAATAAAAACAATAAACAAATCAAATTGTTCAAAACTTCGTATTTTATTTGTCCAGCATTAGCATTTTTTGTGATTTCAATTTTTTGAGCTGTTCTTTTTGGATTTAAATAAAAACAGGCAAAAGATTAAATTTGAATTTTCATCATTTTTTGTATTTTTGCCCGAAATGTAAATCCAAAGGTATAAAAAATGGATATTGATATTTATTTTAACAAACCGGGAGAACTGCCTTCCGACTTTCTTTTCCTGCCGGAAAAGGATGCTTTCAAATCATCGTTGGTGACGGAGAATTATGATGTGGCAATTATCGGTGTAAAATCGGAGTTGAACAGCGCAAACAAAGGCGCGGCACAGGCTCCGGATGCGATACGGAAACATTTGTACACATTAAAAGGGGAGTTTGAGAAACTACGGATTTGCGACCTCGGTAACATCAAAAAAGGAAACAAGCCGACAGATGTGCGCTTTGCGTTGCGGGATATTATTGCCGAGCTTCACTCTCGAAGGATTACGACCATCGTCATCGGCGGGACGCAGGAGCTTACGGTTTCTATATTCGACGGACTGAAGGAAAAGGCGGATGAGATTAACGTGTCGATTATTGACGCAAAAGCCGATTTGCAGAAAGATTCCGATACATTCAACTCGTTTTCGTTTCTCAATCAGCTACTTGAAGATGAGAAACTGAACCGGTTGGATTTGCTGGGCTATCAGAATTATTATTGTTCAAACGAACAGTTAATGATGCTGAAAGAGCGTAATTTTTTCGGCACGCGGATAGGTGCCCTGCGGGAAGATATGGGACAATCGGAACCGGTTTTTCGCGATTGCGACCTGCTCAGTTTAGATATGGCAGCTGTGCGACAAAGCGATGCGCCTGGTAATGGTTTCCCTTCGCCCAACGGATTTTTCGGCGAGGAGATTTGTCAGCTTGCCCGGTTTGCAGGTTTCAGCGACCGGATTTCCGCTTTCGGACTTTTTGAAGTTAATCCTTATTTTGATAATAACGACCAGACAGCGGCGCTTGCAGCACAGATTATCTGGCATTTCATTGCGGCGCTGAATAGCCGGTATGGCGATTATCCTGCCCGCGAGATTGAAAGTTATAAAAAATATATCATTCCCGATATAGTAAGTAACGATGAAATGGTTTTCTACAACAACAACCTGAATAACCGGTGGTGGGTCGAAATACCGACGTTGAAGGGCAAGCGTATTTTTTCGTGCGCTTATGAGGATTACCGGCTGGCGAGCGTTAACCATGTGCCGGATATCTGGATGAAGTATTATTTGAAGTAATTAATAATTGAAAATTTAATAGTTGGTTATGTTCGATTTTATTACATTTTCGCTGGATAATGATGTAATCATCAGCAATGTCGTTATTCCGGCTCAATTAGTAAAGTTGTCGACGCTGCTCGGTATCGCTGTCATCATTTATTTATTCGCAAGAATGATTGTTTTGCCGGTGCTTAAAAATATCATCAAAAAAACAAAAACGGATCTGGACGATCTGCTTATCAACCGGAGACTTCTCAGCCGGGCAATTCATCTGCTTCCGGCGGTAGTAATTTCTACAGGATTGCCAACGGTTTTTGCCGGCGACACAACAATTTTCGATATTGTTTCAAAGGCGCTCAGCCTGTATTATCTCCTCATTTTTGTATCTGTATTTGACGCATTGCTGAACGTTGTTCTTGATATTTACAATATGCGCAACCAGACGCATAAGGTAGGCATCACCGGAATCATACAGGCGCTTAAAGTTATTGCCGTTATCATCTCCATTATTCTGGCAATCAGTGTGCTTGCCGGTAAAAGTCCGGCATATTTTATCACAGGACTCGGAGCCTTTACGGCAATACTGATGTTAATATTCAAGGATCCGATATTGGGACTTGTTGCCGGAGTACAGCTTTCGGCAATGGATCTGATACGCAAGGGCGACTGGATTGAAATACCCAAGCACGGGGCTGACGGAAGTGTGGTTGAGATTAGTCTGACCACCGTAAAGGTACGCAACTGGGATATGACATTTACCGCTATTCCCGCTTACGAGCTTGTCTCGTCCTCGTTCAAAAACTGGCGCGGAATGGTTGAAAGCGGCGGGCGGCGCATCAAGCGCTCAATATGGTTCAGTATGAGCAGCATTCACTTTCTAACCGACGAAGAAATTGAACGCTTGCAAAAGATCAAAATACTGCGTCCGTATATTGACAATATACTCTCGGAGATAGAGGAGTTTAATTCGCTGGAATTTTCCTGCGACGAAATGGCGAATCCCGTAAACGGACGAAGACTGACTAACATCGGCACGTTTAGAGCATACTGCAATG
>QMCD01000987.1_pt1 | contig 18530 bp, 12 predicted proteins | sample 1821841 | NCBI WGS metagenome assembly QMCD01 (sample SAMN01991225, study PRJNA193472) | Termite gut metagenome, whole genome shotgun sequencing project. | isolation source: worker | host: Macrotermes natalensis
CTACCAGGCAGAAAACCAAGTTGTGCAAAAGAAAAGAAAAAGGCGGCATGAGAAGTGCTAGGGCAAATCATCTACCACACAAACTACCGAAGCCTCTATTTTTTCGGGTCCTCGCTCATAAGGAGGTCAAATTGCTATTAGATCATATTAATATATGTTGTATACTTCACAATAAGATTATGACTACAGCTAATGTAAGACCAAGCAAAGCAACAAGCAATTTTGGAGTGGTATAAAAATGCCTCAAATATCTGTAGTTGTACCTGTATATAATGTCGAGACTTACCTTGCTTTATGCGTGCAGACCATTCGCGAACAAAGCCTTAGCGATATCGAAATAATTTGTGTGAACGACGGAGCTACCGACCGCTCAATGGCTTTACTTAATTTATTAGCCGCTGTTGACAAGCGAGTTCGCATAATAGATAAGCCAAACGGCGGGCTTTCTTCGGCACGCAATGCCGGCATTGCAGTGGCTAAGGCTGAATACGTTATGTTGGTTGATTCAGATGACCTTATAGAAAAAGACGCTTGCGAAAAGGTCTACAAGGCGTTTGTGGATAACGACGCAGACATTGTTACTTTTGGAGCAAATTGCTACCCGGCAACAGAGATAGACGAGTGGCTCACAGACTGCTTAGGTCCCAGAGATATTGTATACAACGGCTTTAATATAGATATTTTAGAGGTCGAAAAATCTCACCCTTTTGTTTGGCGCAGCGCATTTTCGAAAAAATTCTTACAGGCAAGATCGCTGTGGTTTGATGAAACTGTCTTGTTTGGTGAGGACGAAGTCTTCTATTTTGCAGCTTATCCTCGGGCACAAAGAATAGCATTCATCTCTAATCGACTTTACAACTATCGTTTAGCACGTAAAGACTCATTGATGGCAACGCGCTTTGCGGCATCTCTTGTCCGTGCAAAAGAACACATCGTCATTATCGACCGAGTTCTTAAAGACTGGAAAGAACAGGGCTGGATTGAGCAGTATCCGGCACAAATATTTAACTGGACTCTGGATTTTATAGCCGGACACATCAGCAACGAATCCGAAGAAGACCAAGCGGCGTTGCTTATAAGCTTACGCAAAGTATTGCGTGAGTCGCTAAACGAAGCGATGATTGCTGACGACAGGGTGCCCGGGTTTACGCAAGAACTCTTAAAACACCTGATGGATGAGAGCACCAACAAGGTAGACGTACGAATTTATAGCAACTGGCGATTCTTTAGCCGCAGTCTTAAACGCCGAATAGCATATATGCAAAAAAGGCTCAAAGAGGCAGTGCGTAAAGTGCTTAGAAGTATTTTTCCGGTAAGCGCCATTAAAAACGAAAGATACTTGAATGACTTGGAAGTTCGCATAAATATTAGACAAAAAGAAGAGTTGAGAGCCGCTCGGGCAACATCTGTGCTGTTAGCCGAGTATCTTGATAAGAGTGCATGGGGGATGCTTTGCTGTGTTACCGTAGAGTCCGCAAGCAAGAATCTTGATTGCAAAGATTCAAAGCACGAAAGCTAAAGACCGGGAGTTGATATGGGAGAGTCTGAGACACTGCTAGCTGAACTAGCTGAACAACTAAGAGATCTTAGCTTCTCAGAGCAGACAACGCTTGTAGAGCGCTGCGTTGAACAGTGCGGTGTAGTAATGACCATTGCAAAACTGGCGCAGACCTTTGCTTGGGAGCGCCAACTCATATCAAATGTTATATCAAGATCAAGATACTTTAAAAAGCAAAAGCGAGAAATAAAGACGATAGGCATGTTTTACCATCGCTTTTATAATGGCGGCACAGAAAACATCATGGCGTTGTTGACCGATGTCTTTGGCGATATGGGTTACAAAGTAGTGCTCTATACCGATGACGAACCTAACGAGTTAGATTATCAAACCAATCATGAATATACGCGAGTGGTGTTACCGCCACACGGAGAAGTAAACAGCAATTACCTTGAGCGTGGCGAGAAGCTTAGCAGCTCGCTTGCGGAGCACTCAGTAGACTGCTTTGTTTGGCATGCGTGGATGAGTGATTTGACCCTTTGGGATATGCTGGTAATTAAATATGAGGGCATCCCGTTTATAACGTACAATCACAGCTGCTTTGCTTTTCCTACTTTAACGGCAGACTGGCTATATCACTATGATATGCCGGCAGTGTTCTCTTTGATGGATGCCGTTGTAGTTTTGAGCCGTGTTGATAAAGCATATTGGAGCGAATTTTGCGAGAATGTGTTTTGGATAAATCAACCACTCAGAAATAGTTTACTGAAACCGCAGACATCAACTGCGCCAAACACAAATCTTGTTTGGGTGGGGCGCCTTTCTTACGAAAAAAACCCCGAAGCGCTACTCAAGATTATGAAAAAAGTAGTCAGGGAGGTACCGGAGGCAAAACTGACTATTGTTGGCAAAGCTGAGACCGTAAGAGAGCAGGAGGCGTTTGCGAGAGCGGTAAACGAACACGGTCTTTCTGAGGCAATAACGCTTGCAGGGCACCAAAAAGAAGTTTCGGCGTATTACGAAAATGCGTCGATTATGCTTTCTACTTCTATTGTTGAGGGTTATCCGTTAACAATCTCTGAGGCCAAAGGTTTTGGTGTGCCCAGCGTCATGTATGATCTGCCGTTTTTAGAGGTTGCGCGAGAGGGCAAAGGTGTCATAGCTGTTCCCTTTGATGACAGCGAAAGTTTTGCTCAACAACTGGTGAGCATAATCAAAGACAAAGACAAGCGCAGCGCTCTTAGCGAGGAAGCAAGGCAAAGTCTTGAAGATTACTTGTCCAAACAAGACGTTGCTAAAGACTGGAAAAGAATTCTCGGTAGCCTATTTGATGTAAGCGGCAGACAAAGCATCGGTATTGACCGGCAAGTTGAAGAAACGCAACACATTCTTTGGAAGACAAATAATCGCTTTACCGAGATCGGTTTGCGTGGTTATGTGCATAAGACAAACTTATTGCTTGGAACTATAAACAAAGATGTTGTGTCTTTAGAAAAAGAAAACGAAGACCTCAAGCAAGACATCGAAGGATTCAAGCAAGGTATTGTTAAGTTAGAAAATGACCTTTCACAAATGGTAAGAGACTATGAAGAGTCAAAAACCTATCGAACCGGTTTGGCAGTCTTGTACATACCAAGAAAAATCAGATGGTGGTTCATAAGAAACTTTGCCAAAAAGAAGTAGGAACTGTATCAAAAGTGTAGGCATAACCAAGGCTGTCATTCTCGCGGCCATCCCTAGCATTCCCGCGGTCATTTCTGTCATTCTCGCAACCCCCTCTGTCATTCCCGCGCAGGCGGGAATCTATTTATCCAATATTGTAGTTGCCGTTTGTCATGGATTCGCGCCTGCGCGGGAATGACAACTTGGGTTAGATACATAGTTTTCAGACAATCTGACCAGCATTAAACCGTTGCTTCCTTAAACTACCAATGAATACGCACTGTGTCTCCCGCAGAGATGTTATTGTATAGAATCTTTGCTGCCCAAAGTGGCATATTTACACATCCATGAGACCCAAAGCCGTTCTTCCACCTGTTTCCGCCAAAAGCCGATTGCCATGTGGCATCGTGAAATCCATGACCTGCACTGGTAAATGGCATCCAATAAGAGACCGGAGCTCGATAGTCTGCACCAACTAACACCGATGGACTTTGCTTATGCATAATCTTAAAAGTTCCGGTAGGAGTATTCATGCCCGGGCGACCGGTCACAACATCGCTTTCAAGTACGATTACTCCGTTTTTAACAAAGATCATCTTTTGAGTGGACAGATTAACGTCAGCATATGTACCCGACGGACCGGTGTAAGAAGTGGCTACCAGACGCAACTCAAGAGCTCTTTTTGGACTTGATGTTACCTTAACAGCAATACCATTTTTGTTGCCGTCGTTGGAGGCAGAGAGATACATTCCGTTTGCGGCTTGCAGATGAATCCATCCATCTTTTTCAGCAGCAACGCCTTTCCACAACTGCCCTTTAGAACCGTTGTAATCCCAAAGCTGAACACCGGTATTGTTTTTGGTAGAAGATCCCTTAATATCCAAAACTCTATTTGAACGCACACATCTGATGGAATAATAACCATTGCCCTCAGACTGAATACGCCATTTTTGTGCACCGGTTGCATTGCGCTTCCAGACTTGAGCGTTTTTGCCGGAATTAACCGATTCTTTTGTGATCTGAATGGCATGTCCGGTTGGTGTTGTAAGAAGATACATTCCGCCTGTCAGCACTTCAGGCATTTGATATCTAAACACCTGTGTCTTGCTATTGGACGCTTTGGCAACCTTAATGTTGTAACCACTTTTGCCGCTCTTGACTATCGTCATATTTTTTTTGCTGGCCACATTGGTAAGGGTAAAGCCACCATAAACCCAATTGACAACCCATTTTTGGCTTTTCGTGAGGGTGCCCTTATTGCTGGACTTTTGGCAAACATTATTACCGCTGGCTGTCAGATAAAGACCGGAGTTTACCGAGACAAACGCATAGGTGTTCTCTGCAATACGCTCAACAACAAATTTTTGTCCCATGGTATTGTTGTTTTTCCAGGCTTGCACATTTGCTCCGCCTTTTAAACTTCCGCTCTCCACATCAACAACTTTGCTCTTTTGGGTATACGGAACCAGGTTGATCAAAGAATTGTCGACAAGTGGCTCGGCCTTAGTAGGCGTTATGGTAAAGCGCTCTGCTTTGTTAGCGCCCTTAGATTCTCCCAGCTCAAGCTTTGAACCGGATTTGCCTTTTGCACCGGCAACAGAGATAACCAGCCCGCTTCTTTTGGCTACAAATGTATACGACCCATTGCTGTTTTCTTTAATCGCCCAACGCTGGGAAGCTTTATTATTAGATTTCCATTGCACGATCGATGTACCGGCTACAATGTTGTTATCCGAGACAGTAAGATAAGAACCTGAGTTCACCGATCTGATAGAGTAAAAACCGTCACTATGACGAGTGATGTCAAATACCTGAGCGACAGTCTGGTTGGACTGCCAGATCTGCATCTGTACGCCGTTTGAAAAAGACCCCTCAGGCACATCAACTGCCATTTTCTTAGAAAGATTAGACGTGATCGTGTAACGACCGTTTTCTACTGTGCGAGTTGATTTGACTTCAGCTTGCAGAGGCAGCATCACAAATATCTGAGCTTTTGAACTTTTACGTTTATATATTTGAATATTTGTGCCGTTTGCATTTTTAGACCCCGCGACATCCAAGAAAAGTTTATCGGATAATGCGGAGGAGATACGGTACCCATCGTCTTCTTTAGCGAGTAACCATTTTTGAGAAAGTGAATTGTTGGCGGGATATTGACATACATCTGCACCTGATTTGGCTTGTGCGTTCTTTACGCCCAGCATCATGCCTGACTTGGAATTCTTGATGGTGTAGTAACCCTCAGAGTCTTTTTTAAACACAAACTGTTGTGCGGTGCTCATGTCTGATTCATTAATAACGGCAGAGGCACCACGCTTTTTACTGCCATCTGCGATCTCGATTACTCGAGAGTCAGAAAGCTTTGTGCGAATAATATACTTTCCGTTAGCCAGCTCGTTTGATTCTGCGCCGTTTGTTGCATCCTCGTCAGTCACTGTTTCTTCTGTTGCTTCATCGCCTGATGTGTTCTCATCGGTTGTTGTAGTGTCAGTTGCATCCTCTGTTGATCCATCAGTTGCCGACTCGCCGGTCGTGGACTCATCTGTAGCCGACTCATCAGTAGAAGACTCACCTGATGTTGATTCATCAGGTGTAGATTCGCTTTCTACACTAACTTGATCCTCGGCAAAAGCTAATAATCCCGAAGGAACAATTGTATATACCAGCAAACAAACTAGAAAAACAGAAAGAACCCTACGAACCATAATACCCACCATTCAAACAGTTGACGCTTTCTCCTAATGTCAAATCATTATAAAGCAAGACTACTGCGCTGAGTACAAGCAACAGTAGTCTTGAATACAAAGTGAATATATTAGTTTAGTTATCCAGCTTTTTTGATAGTCCAAATCTGTGATTTGCTGCTTGACTTTTTATTTACGTAAACATTGGTACCGCTGGAGTATTTGCTGCCGGCGGTATCAAGTGCTTTACCGCTGCTAGCTGCATATATCCTAAATTGTTTGGCGTTGATCTTTTCTATGTACCAGCGTTGCTCCAATACCTTCTTTGCATTATAAATCCTAACATTGGATTTATCTTTTGTTCCCGCTACGTTTAGAGCTTTCTTTGATCCAACGTTGAGAATCTTGTACATGCCGGTCTTCTTATCAAATGTAATTTTGAATCTTTGTGCGTTGGCTTTGGATTTGGCTGCTTTTGCAAGTTGGATATTGGCCTTGCTTTTCTTTGAGCCACCTCTGACGTACAACACTTGATTTGGCGCTTTGATCGCACCGATAGTGTATGTTCCCGAGCTGACTGCCTTTGATAGGTCTGCGCTTAAACTAAACTTCTGCTCGGCAGTAAGGTTCTTAACACCTAACTTGAGTGCGGTGCCGGACTTTTTAGAAGCATCCGGAATCTCAATGCAGTATTTGGTATTTGCTTTTGAGGTAATGACATAAGAACCATCCGGCTCCCTTTCTAAAAGCCACCTTTGAGCATTTGAGCTGCTTGACTTAGCCTGAATAATTGCAGCATTATTTTTTGCAACTCCGCCCTTAATAGCCAAGTATCTGTTGGAATTAGGGTTCTTGATCTTGTAATAACCGGCCTTGTTGTAGACCACCTGAAACACCTGACCTGCCATCCTGTTTTTGGTCTTGGACTCGATGACTGCACCGTTTTTTGTCGAGTTACCTTTAACGTTGATAAGCAAGGTGTTCTTCAATTTGGAGCTAATGTTAAAGAATCCTTGCGGTTGCTTGTATGTCTTTGCAACCTTTACAGCTTCATCTACGTCAAGGCGACCATGACCGTAGTAATCATCCCGACCTTTTTCCCCCAGGTCATCTGCGGTGCTGATTAAGATGTGCTTAACGTCTGCTACCGTGAGATTTGGATTAGCTGCCCACACTAAAGCGGCTGCTCCGGCAACTATCGGTGAAGCCATTGATGTTCCGCTAAGTGGACAATAAGGGTTGTTGATAATTGCCGGGTTCATAGTGCTTACAATATCTTTACTGGGGGCACAAATGTCTTTATATTGATTATGATCGCTGCCACCACCGGTTGATTCAACCCAATGATTGCTGTCCATGTCTATACCGGCAACACAAAGCACTTCATCCCAGTCTGCCGGGAAAGAAGTTTTTGAAACGTTGTCGTTGCCTCCTGCTGCAACGGTCAATATGCCCGCGGTTTCAGCTCTGACAATGGCGCTGTGCCACACATCATCATCCAGTAGGTTTGGGTTAACATACTCATAGGGGTATTCTAAGTAACCGCCCAGGCTCAAATTTACTACACGCAGATCACTAACTTTGCCTGATGTTTTTAGATTTATAACATAATTATAAGCAGTCACCAGTGTTTCAGAATCCGCATTTCCTTCATTGAAAACATTTACCGGTAGCACATTGGCATTATATGAGATGCCGGCTCCGCCCTTGCCATTGTTGGCAACTGCGCCAACGATACCTGAGACATGAGTGCCATGACTACTGCCGGTATCGCCATCACCTGAAGAGTCGATATAGCCGTTAGAGATCGACTGGGTGAGAAGCATGTCGGCGTGAGCATCATAAGCATATGAGCTGATGTTGTCGCGTAAGTCCTCGTGATTGATAGTGGCTCCTGTATCAAGTACTGCAACAGTGACGCTTTTTTCCGTTTTGGTAATATCCCAAGCTTGTTGGGCACCAACTACCGAAAGCCATTGCCACCAATCATCGCTATTGGTATTTAACATGGGGTCGTTTGTGGTAGCTAGAGATTTGTAGATGAAGTTTGGTTGAGCTGCTACAACACCGGGCGAGCTCTTAGCCTTGACGATAGCTTCTTTAACGCTGGTGCCTTCGGGTATCTGCTGCGACACGACAACATTACCATGCGTATCTTCCGCTAAAGTTTTTAAGCCGGAACTTGCACGTAGTTTGTATTTGGCAAAGCTACCGTCATACGTAACGATGATTTTATCATTCGCATATGGAAGTCCGCCGGTGTTTAGTGCCAAGGATGTTGCTTCCTCGATTGCTGCGGCTTTTTCTTCTTTTGGAGTATTTGTGCTTGGAGTTATGGGATCAAATGGTGTGTAAGTTATAGCGTCATCGGTGACAGTTGTTGCGTTTGTTGTAAGAAAGTCGGCTCCCACTGCCGCTTCTGTACTGCCATTACTTGGAGTCGCAGAATCTGCAAATGCAATTGGTGTTTGTGAGACCACCAAAGCAAGACTTAAAGCCAACGCTAAAAAAGGATACTTCTTTCTGGTTTTCATACTTCCCTCCAGCCTAAAAATTGTAACTTTCACTAGTATATGTCAAGAACACCAAAAAAATCTTGGTCATATATATGAAACATTGCTATAAAATATGCTATTTTGTATCTTATAAGTTGCATGATGGGGGGTTCAAAATTATGGGGGTCTATGAATGAAAATGAATAAAAACTCGCTAATTATGTATACTTTAGTATAAAGTATTGACTAAATGAGTTATTTTGCTATCGTTGTAACAATATGAATTCTTAAGGAGAAGATTTTCATGGAGTTAAAAAACGTTGCGGTTGTTGGCGCTGCAGGATTTGCCGGTGTCGAGGTAGCGCGACACATACTCGGGCATCCCGGATTTAAACTGGTCGCAGTAAGTTCTGATAGCGATAGCGGGAAATCGCTTAACGAATTATACCCTGCACTTATCGGCAAGACCGATCTTAAATTCATAGAGCACACGGCAGTTGAGTTCATCGACGGTCTTGACGCAGTGTTTTTAGCGGTTCCGCACACTGCGGCAATGAGCATGGCGCCAAAGTTTTTAGCTCGCGGCATAGCCGTATTTGATCTTAGTGCAGACTTTCGTTTAAAAGACGTTGCAGCATATGAAAAATGGTACGGCGTAAAACATGCCGCAGCTAATCTCTTAGACATTGCCATCTATGGCTTACCGGAGATCAATCGTGCTTTATTGCACAATAAGTATCTTGAGATGGCTCAAAACACAGCAGCAGGTTACCGAGTTGCTTATACAAAAAGCCCCATTCTTGTAGCCTGTCCGGGTTGTTATCCAACGGCAAGTATTTTGGCGGCAGCTCCGGCGCTGGTAGCAGACTATGTGACCAACGATCCGATCATTATCAATGCTATATCAGGTGTCTCCGGTGCCGGTAGATCGGCAAATCAGACCACGCATTATTGCTCGGCGGATGAAAACATTAACGCATACGGGGCAATGACACATCGTCATACTCCGGAGATCGAACAGCTGGTGGCATGGGAAGCAGGTAAAAAACTCCCGGTCATCTTTACTCCACATTTAGCCCCGGCAAAGCGCGGCTTGGTTTCTACCGTTGCGTTAAGGATTAAGGCCGGAATAAACGCATCAATGCTGTTTGCTTTATATAATGCGGCTTATGAGGGAGAAATGTTCGTTACACTTTTGCCTTATGGTCAGATGCCCAAGACATCAAGTGTTATAGGAACAAACTATGCTCAGCTTGGAATTGCCTTCGATGAGCAGTCCGGAGTGCTAATAGCCAGCTGCGCAATTGACAATTTAGGCAAGGGTGCGGCATCGCAAGCAATCCAGTGTGCAAATGTTGTGTTTGGCTTTGATGAAGCCTGTGGTCTGAGAACGATACCACAGATAGTTTGACGTATTTAGAGTATATGTAGAGGTAGTTTGATGAAGTTTGTGCTACATGGGGAGGATAAGTGTTAAATAACGTTGTCAGCTTAGAAGGTGGTTTGGGCAACATTAAGGGGCTTGGCTGTGTTGGAATATCTGCCGGATTTAGGCGAAATCCTCAAAGGAAAGACCTTGCTTTGATCGTTGCCAAAGAACCTTGTGTAACAGCCGGAGTCTTTACGCAAAATATCTTTTGCGCTGCACCGGTTATTTTGTCCAAAAAGCACCTTATGCAAGCTGACGGTAAGATAAAAGCAATTGTTATCAACTCCGGCAATGCAAACGCCAGCACCGGAGAGCCGGGTATGCAAACTGCGGTCGAGACCACAAAGATCACAGCCAAGCAGCTTGGTTGCTTACCTGAGCAAGTGCTTGTGGCCTCTACCGGCGTAATAGGCGCACCGTTATCAGCTGATGTATTTGCCGACGGGATTCCTCGTGCGATATCTGAGCTTGGTTCCTTTGACGGGCTTGCACAAGACGCGGGGCTAAGCGCTGCCGAAGCAATAATGACCACCGACACTCACCCCAAGCAAGCAGCACAAAAGTTTACGCTTGTGCAAAACGACGGAAGCGAGTACAAATACATCATTGGCGGCATGGTAAAAGGCTCGGGAATGATCCAGCCCAATATGGCAACTATGCTTGGCGTTGTGGCAACCGATGCGCCGTTGACAAAAGCAGCGGCAAACATCGCGCTAAAGGCAGCAGTTGATGTGACACTAAATAAAGTGACCGTGGATTCAGACACCAGTACTAACGATTGCGTGTTTTTTGTTTCTACAGGTGCCGGTGGCGGCGAGACAATAGATGTTGGCGATATGGCACTTGATGGTATCATCCAGGCTTTGACAATGGTTTGCGAGAATTTAGCCAGGCAGATCGCATTTGATGGAGAAGGTGCTACGCGCCTGATCACCGTTAATGTAGTGGGCGCTGCAAGCGAAACAGATGCCGATATGGCAGCCCGCGCCGTGGCAAACTCACCACTTGTAAAGACGGCTATTGCCGGGCACGATGCCAACTGGGGGCGTATTGCTATGGCAATTGGCAAGAGTGGTGCAAGCTTTAAGCAAGAAAACGTGAGTATCTCCATAATGGACATGCCGGTCTGCGAAAAAGGGTTGCCAATACCTTTTGATGAGGATGAGGCGCTGCGTCGCTTTGACGAGCAAACCGAGATCGTCATCAACATAGACCTGGGCGCAGGTAGTGCAAGTACGACCATTTGGAGCTGCGATTTGACGCATGGGTATATATCCATCAACGGTGACTACCGGAGTTAGAGCGATTATGAACGGCATCTTGACTTTCAACCACTTTGCAAGCTCGGACACGTACGAAGTACGCTTACCTCGCCTGCAAAGAAGTTTCAAGTCAATCTGCTCGCCCATAATCGCTCTAACAGATTTGATTATGAACGGCATCTTGACTTTCAACCACTCTTGTCATTCCCATACCTCCCTCTCTGTCATTCCCGCGAAGGCGGGAATCCATACTATTAACCAAGTTGATACAGTGGATTCCCGCCTTCGCGAAAATGACAGGAATGGTACGGGAATGACAAAGAGGAGAATGATAGTGAGAAGAGTTTTTGAGAGGTAACAAACATGACATTGCATGAGATTATAGAAAATACTCGGGTTAAGCAGGCGCTTGCTTTGAAGAAAGCAGAAGTGCTTATTGAGGCTTTGCCTTGGATTAAAGATGTGACCGGTAAAACCGTTGTCATCAAGTATGGCGGAGCAGCTATGGTTGATCCTGCTTTGCGCGAAGACGTAATGAATGACATAATTCTTATGAAGATCATTGGGCTTAATCCGATAATTATTCATGGCGGGGGTAAAGAAATCTCTCAACTATCAGAAAAACTGGGTTTGCCGGTAGAGTTTAAAGACGGCATGCGCGTGTCGCCTCCGGAGGTTATGGAGGTTGTAAAGATGGTGCTCATCGGCAAGGTAAACCAAGAGTTAGTGGCACAGCTTAACGAGCACGGTCATATAGCTGTTGGTTTGAACGGCGCCGACGGGCACATCATCATTGCCGAACAACGCGCAGCAGAACTGGGTCAGGTTGGCGAGGTCACAGAAGTGGACACGACCCTGCTAAAAGATTTGACCAGCTGCGACTACATTCCTATTATCGCCAGCGTAGCGGTTGGCAAGAACGGCGAGACATACAATGTTAATGCCGACGAGGTAGCCGGAGAAGTTGCTGCGGCAATAGGTGCACACAAAGTGATCTTTCTCACAGACGTGGACGGTCTATATCGCGATTTCTCTGACAAAACTTCGCTTATCTCTCGCTTAAAGCTATCAGAAGCTTCTAAGCTTCTTGAGGGAGATGAGCTTTCAAAAGGCATGCTTCCAAAAGTAAAGGCATGTATGCGGGCTGTAAGCGCCGGTGTTTCCAGAGCGCACATACTCAATGGAACCATTTCTCACGCTTTGCTTTTGGAGGTTTTTACTAACGAAGGTGTGGGAACAATGATTATGCCGGACTCTGATGAGCACCAAGCAGAGGAGTTTGAAGCTGCTCCTTTGGACAATTTGGCAAGCAAGTTGTATGGATAAATGGGGAAATATGCACAACTGTTGTAAAATAGTTATAGTTATGCAAGAAAGAAGAGGAACAGATGTTACTGAATGACCAACAGGAATTAGAAGCTAAGTATCTTATGAATACTTATAAGCGTAAGCCTGTGGCCTTTGCAAGGGGCGAGGGGATACATCTTTATGATGACAACAACGTAGAGTATTTAGACTTTTTATCCGGTGTCGGAGCTGTTTGTGTGGGGCATGCAAATCCTGCGGTCACTAGAGCAATTCAAGAGCAAGCGGCAAAACTGATACACGTCAGCAACTATTTTTATATTGAAGGTCGCGGAGAGCTGGCTCAAAGACTAAACGCCTTGCTAAATGAAGGCACAACTACCGCAAATAATGCTGAGGGCAATTTTTCTAACAACTGGAAAGTCTTTTTTGCAAATAGCGGAACAGAAGCCAATGAAGGTGCAATTAAGATCGCGCGTAAATATGGTGCCAAGTATTTACAAGGTGCAGATACTGTAATCAGCGCAAGACGATCATTTCACGGTAGAACCTTAGCAGCTTTGGCAGCTACCGGACAGCCTTCAAAGCAAGAATCATTTCAACCGATACCTGAAGGGTTTAAACACGTAGACCTAAACGACATCTCGGCGCTAAAACAAGCGCTTAATCAAGGTGCCGGGGGAGTGCACGTTTGTGCTGTCTTACTTGAGTGCATTCAAGGTGAGGGCGGCGTGTATCCTTGCACTGCTGAATACCTCAAAGCAGCAAGAGAGCTGACTGAGGCAAAAGGAATATTATTAATAATAGATGAAGTGCAAACCGGGTTTTATCGCACTGGTACTCACCCTTTTGCATTCCAAAATTATGAAATTTCACCAGATATAGTTACAATGGCTAAAGGCATTGGTAATGGAGTGCCTGTGGCAGCGATTGCGGCAAGGGGAATCGCCGGAAGCGTATTGGAAGCGGGAGACCATGGTTCGACGTTTGGCGGCAGTCCGCTCGTAATTGCAGCGGCTAATGCTACACTAAGTGAATTAGAGCGCATGGGGATCGGACAACAGGTTAGCGAGACAGGCGAGTATTTTCAAAAGTGCTTGTTGGAGCTTCCGGGAGTTGTTGAGATTAGAGGCAAGGGACTAATGGTGGGTGTTGAGTTCGAAAAGGCAATAGCGGAGCAAGTTGTTGCGGCAGCGTTTGAAGAGAAGATGCTGCTTAATAACATCGGACATCATATAGTTCGCTTCTTGCCCCCCCTTATTTGTACAAAGACCGAGATAGACATACTTGTAAGCAAACTTAAGAAAATAGTCACAAACACCTTGGAGCAAGCACAATGACAAGCAGCAAACTTGACTGGGCGAACTTGAGCCTAACAAACAATTCTATCGACAAGAGCAGTTTGTTAGGGCGCGACTTACTTCGTCTGCTGGATCTGACCCCGGAAGAGTTTCGTTTGGTCTTGTCACATGCAATTAGCCTCAAAGCAAAATGGAAAAGTGATCCTGCAAAAGCTCAGCAACAAGCAACACTGTTGGGCAGAGCAGTTGGTGTGATTCTGGAAAAGCCCTCACTCAGAACGCGGGTTTCGTTTGAGCTGGCTATTTCTCGTTTGGGAGCATATCCGGTGGTCATGAGCGATACATCTTCGGCATTTTCTCGAGGAGAGTCGATCAAAGACACAACAATGGTGATGGAGCGCTATGTAAACGCAATCGTTATCCGCAGCTTTGCACAATCGCGTGTTGAAGAGATTGCTCACTATGCACAAATACCTGTTGTTAACGCACTTACGGATGATTTTCACCCCTGCCAAGGATTGGCAGATTTTATGACGATCTACGAGAAAAAAGGTGATCTCGCGGCACTAAAACTTGCCTATGTGGGAGACGGAAACAACATGGCTCATACTTATATGGAAGCAGGTGCGCTTACCGGAATGGAAGTACGCATCGCTACGCCTGAAGCGTACAAGCCCCTCCGCAAATATATTGAAGAGTGCCGACAGATGGCAGATACAACCGGCGCAAAGATAATACTTACAACGGATCCGGCAACTGCACTTAAAGATGCGGACGTTGTGATTACGGATACATGGGCTTCTATGGGAGCCGAATCGGAGCATGACGAGCGAGCAAAGGTCTTTGAGCCATATCAGATCAGTGCCGAGTCTTTTGCCCAGGCTGCTCCCGGTGCAATATTTATGCACTGCTTACCCGCTCATCGTGGTGAAGAAGTAACAGACGAAGTTATGGATGCGCCATTTTCAGTAATATATGATGAGGCAGAAAATAGGTTGCACGCGCAACAAGCGCTTTTAAGCTTGGTTCTGGACGAGAAAGAGATCTAAGGAATTTGGCTTATAAAGGCAAAATGAGACAATGTATTTGAAGGAGGGTGGTTAACAGGGTGGACTTCGTAAAAAAACCAGAGCCGTATAGCGCAAGCTGAGCGGACAAAAGGAGAGAATTGTAAAACAGTCATAAGGATTATGACAAAACCCAAACTACTAACAGGGGATGTAAGGGAGAGTTGGATGAAGAAACGAAATGAACGCTATAACGCAATTCGTGAGATTATCAGAAACAAAAGCATTCGTACGCAAAAGGAGTTGGTTGAGGAACTAAGGAAGTCGGGGTTCGTTTGCACTCAGGCAACCATATCGCGAGACATTAACGATATGGGGCTCCGTAAATTAGCCGATGGAGTATACATGCTATCCGAAGATCTGCATTTGCAGCGAATGATATCGGATCTGGTGGATAAAGTTACTGTAACATCGAATTTTGTGGTAGTAAAAACAACGGTCGGAACCGCCCAAGGAGTGGCAGCCGCTCTGGACAACGCAGAACTGCCAACCACGCTTGGGTCTATTGCCGGTGACGACACAATTTTAGTCATTGCATCAGATGACTCTAGAGCAAAAGATTTAGAATCGATGATAAATAAGCTTAAAGTAAGGTAAGGAAGAAATTGTGAGTATCAACAAAGTAGTACTAGCCTATTCGGGGGGACTGGACACATCAATCATCATCCCTTGGCTAAAGGAAAACTATGGCTGTGAGGTCATAGCGATGGCTGCTGATGTTGGTCAAGGTACCGAAGAGTTTGAGGGATTAGAAGAAAAAGCACTCAAGACCGGTGCGAGCAAACTCTATATTGCCGATATAAAAGACGAGCTGGTAGAGGACTTTATCTGGCCCACTCTTAAAGCAGGAGCCAGATACGAAAGCTATTTGCTGGGAACAAGTTTTGCGCGTCCTCCCATTGCCAAAGCTCTGGTCGAGGTGGCAAAAAAAGAAGGTGCCGATGCAATAGTTCATGGATGCACGGGCAAGGGCAATGATCAGGTGCGTTTTGAGTTAACCATTAAGGCTTTGGCTCCTGAGCTCAAGATCATTGCTCCTTGGCGTGTGTGGGATATTAAAAGTCGAGAAGATGCGATTGAGTTTGCCGAGGCTCGGCAAATACCGCTTAAGATCACTCGCGAAACAAACTACTCCAAAGATCGTAATTTGTGGCATCTCTCACACGAGGGCTTGGATCTGGAAGATCCGGCAAACGAGCCCGATTACGAGCGTATTTTAGAGCTTGGTGTAACACCTGAGGCTGCTCCAGATAAGTCTGTTTATGTTACTGTCGGCTTTGAAAAAGGCATCCCGGTTTCGCTGGACGGCGAAAAGTTGGGTGGTGTGGCTTTGATCGAAAAGCTGAACGCTATAGGCGGAGCAAACGGTATTGGTACCATCGATCTTGTGGAGAATAGGCTTGTTGGCATGAAGAGCCGCGGTGTGTATGAAACACCGGGCGGAACCATACTTTATGCCGCTCATGATGCTTTAGAGACCATTTGTGTGGATAAAGAAACAGCACACTTTAAAGAGACTGCTGCCAGCAGATATGCAGATATTGTCTATAACGGACAATGGTATTCGCCACTTCGCGAGGCGCTGGATGCATTTGTTGATGCAACTCAGCAAGTGGTTACCGGTGAGGTGAAGCTTAAGCTTTACAAGGGCAACGTTACAACCGTTGGACTCACCAGCCCATATTCGCTCTACGATGTTGACATGGCTTCTTTTGGCGAGTCAGATTACGAACAATCTGACGCAGCCGGGTTTATCAACTTGTTTGGTCTGCCTATAAAGATCGCCGGGCAGCGCACGCGAAAAAAAGGCGTGTGATAGACAGAAATTGATGTAAGTTTTTTGTCTGTCATTTTCGCTCTCTTTTTGTCATTTTCGCGAAGGCAGAAATCCACATCATCAGCCAGGAAGAAGAAATGGATTCCCGCCTTCGCGAGAATGACAAGAGAGGGCAAGAATGACAAGAGCGAGCAGGGATACACAGTACGAATAGTATCTGTTTGGACTAGTTAAGCGCGGAGCAACAGGAGAGATGTAAATAAATGACCAGCAAACACCTATGGAGTGGACGATTTGAGACCGCTCCTGATTCAGACCTACAAGCTTTTGGTGCATCGTTAGCGGTTGACAAGAGGTTGTGGCAACAAGACATTGCCGGATCGATTGCACATGCCAATATGCTTGCAGAGCAAAGTATTATCACCACTGAAGATGCTGCAAGTATAACTTCGGGCTTAAATGAGATAGCTGCGCGTATCGAAGCCGGTACATTTGAGTTTAATACTCAAGATGAAGATATTCACATGAGTATCGAAAAAGCTTTGACTGAGCTGATTGGTGAGGCCGGAGGTCGCTTACATACAGCACGTAGCCGTAACGACCAAGTAGCTACCGACACCAGACTCTACATAAAGCAGCAGACCAAAGCTCTGGCGGAGCAGCTGTGTGAGCTGCGCTCAGCCTTTATAGAGGTTGCCGAAGCAAACTCCACCGTGATAATGCCCGGGTATACTCATCTGCAAAAAGCTCAACCGATCCTTTTTGCTCACCATATGTTGGCTTATTACTGGATGTTAACGCGCGACTTTAAGCGTATGATGGCGGCTCATGACGCTGCCGATCTATCGCCTTTGGGATCAGCTGCACTTGCAGGCACCGGACACCCTATCGACAGACAAAAAACAGCCACAGCTTTGGGGTTTGCACAGGTCATCCCCAACTCAATGGATGCGGTAAGCGATCGCGACTATCTGCTTGATCTCATCTATGCATGTAGTGTGACGATGGTGCATCTTTCCCGCTTTTGCGAGGAGTTGATAATGTGGTCAAGCAATGAGTTTGGCTTTATCACCCTAAGTGACGCATACTCTACGGGGTCTTCGATCATGCCACAAAAAAAGAATCCGGATTTTGCGGAGTTGGTGCGCGGAAAGACCGGTCGTGTGTTTGGTGATTTGATAGGGCTATTAACGGTGCTTAAAGGTTTGCCGCTTGCCTACAACAAAGACCTGCAGGAAGACAAAGAGGGTGCTTTTGATGCAATCGACACACTTACGCAGGCATTAGCTGCGGTCAAGGGCATGATACTTACCATGAAAGTTAATACTGATGTGATGTATCAAGGCGCTCAAGGTGGCTTCATGGCAGCCACAGATCTAGCCGACGTGCTTGCCGAGAGGGGTGTTCCCTTTAGAGAGGCACACGAGATAGTGGGCAAACTTGTTCTTCTGGCCGAAAAACAAGGCAAGTCTTTAGACGAACTTACACTTGACGAGCTCAGCGCGTCGTCGCCTATTTTTGCCAAAGACGCTTCTATTGCCCTAGAGGTACTAAAGATAGAAAACGTAGTAGCCAGACGCACAAGCGAAGGCGGCACCGCACCTGATCAGGTAAGAGAACAAGTAGAGTTGGCTAAGAAGCGCTTGGATAGCGACAAAGACAGTATATTGTGAGTGCAACGCAAGTTGGAAACTAGCGGCGCGAGCAAATGCTCGCTGTTGAAATAGCTAACTACTTTTGCGATCTCTCAATTGTTTACGCAGGCATGTGCTGCCAGCGACATCATCTTGTGGCTATTGTGACCTAACCATAATTCATCACAACTGTTCCAAAGATCCAGCAAGCGTCTTGCAATACCCATGACATCCTGCAATACCGCACACCCTATGTCATTCCCGCGAAGGCGGGAATCCATGCCAACTATGGTTACAATAGGAAACGCCAGTAACGCTCTGTCATTCCTATTAGATAATATCCCCACCTTATCTGGATTTGTATACCATGAGAGGTGGGGTTTTACTATACGGTTCTGACTCGCTGTCATTTTGGC
>QMCD01000989.1_pt1 | contig 18521 bp, 12 predicted proteins | sample 1821841 | NCBI WGS metagenome assembly QMCD01 (sample SAMN01991225, study PRJNA193472) | Termite gut metagenome, whole genome shotgun sequencing project. | isolation source: worker | host: Macrotermes natalensis
TCGACGACAGAATGCAGCAGCGCCGAGTCAAGGTAGTCAAATTCGCCGAAAGCATCGTTGTTTCCCGCTTCGGCCATCGTATTGATACTCTCGGCGTCTACCAACAGCATCGCGATATTGTATTCCGCGTTGTAGCTTTGAAGAAGCCGCTGCAAATTGTCGATCTGGAACCCGATGCCTACCACACCCAGTACGCGGCCGCCGCCGCCGTATATTTTGCAATCCGCGAAATACATGGTACCGCCATACGGATCCTTGCGCTCGCCGAACGAATACCGCTCCGTATCGGCGATGAAATCAAAATACCAGGCGTCTTCAGGCACGCCGGGGTCAAGCGTTTTGTACGCGCCGCTGAAATGGTAGTACCGGTCGGTTCTGGTGGAAGCTATATAGATTGACGTGAAACCGTATTGCGCTTTATATGAGTTCAGATACTTTTGTATCTCCTCCAGATACGCTTCGTCCGGCTCCCCTTCCGGAGTTTCGCGCGAAAGTATACCTTTTAAAGCGTCGCCGTTTGCCATGGACAGCGCCCCGTTGACAGGTTCTGTGGAATAAAAATCAATTTGCTGGTAAATACTCTCCGCGGCAAGGTTGGCTATGCGTTCGCTGTCGTCCCTAAATGCCCGGTTGTAGGTCTGGTACGTGAACGCCAGCACAGAAATGAAACCCGCGATTAAAACCGCGCATAGCAGCAAATTTGTGCGCAATGGCAGTTTATTTTTCATACTACGGCCTCCCAAATTGTATAGTGCTTTGGGCAAAGCTCACATGCGGGAACCAAAAGTTGTACTCTCGTTTGTTCACCCATACAGGTCTTCTTTTTCCACAGAATCAACGCTTGTTTTATCCGCGGTATTGAATAGCCGGAACCTGTCCCTACCGGCTTCCTTTGCTTCATAAAGCGCGGCGTCCGCGTTCTGATAAAGCGTATCAAAATCCTCCCCGGCCTCGGGAAAACACGCTACACCCGCGCTGGCGGAGATCGAGCAACCACCCGCCCCGGTCTCCGCTCGCTGCGGATTGATGGCCTCAAAGCGCAGAGCGGCGGACAGTTGTTCCATTTTGCCGCAAAGCCAGTCGCGGTTCGGGACGTTTTGCAGAAAAACAATAAACTCGTCGCCGCCGATGCGCCCGCAAATATCCGTATCCCGGAACTGCCCTTTTAACCTTTCGGCAAACTCTTTTATGACGGCGTCGCCCACCGCGTGCCCCAGCGTATCGTTCACATTCTTAAAATGGTCGATGTCGGTTATAATGAGCGCGCCCGAAAAACCGGCTTCCGCCTTCGCAAGCAATGCGCTGATGTATTCCTTTGTCGCGGCTTTGTTGTACAGCCCGGTCAGCGGGTCTGCTTCGGCCATGCCGAGCAGTTGGGTTTCGCGTGCTTTTTCCGCGCTGATATCCTGGCTGAAAACGATCATGTGCACAGATTTGTCGGAATTGTAGTAGAACAGCCTGGCGCGGAGCCGCACCCATTTTTCCTCTCCCCCGGGCGGGGTGCTGATGCAATCGTAATCAAGCTCCCGGATACCTTTTTCAAAAGCGTCCAGTACATTCTCCTGCGAGAACATGGCCGCAAAGCCTTCCCGGAATTCTTCTTTGATCTGCATTTCCGTTAAGGCGGTCATCGCATCCTTGAACTGGACGCCGTCAATCCCCAGATCTTTAAAGTACCGCTGTGTATCCTCCCCGGCCGGTACGCCGTGCGTAACGTCAAATTCATGCACATCCGCGTACATATCCTTCGCGGCGGCGGTAAGAAGGTTGTGGTATTCCAGTTCCTGCGCGACGACCAGCTTCAAAAGCCGCCTGTTATAAGACAATATGCTCGTATTAAAAATGACCAGTACGGCAAGCGCGATCACCGCGGTGACGACTACCCCGATCACAAGCTGGCGGTCAAACTGCGCCTGTAATGCCGACATATTACTTTCCACAACAAGATAGCATTTGAGCGTGGGGACATACCGCACGATCACAAAACAATTGCTGTACTCCCCGTTTCCCCAAAACGTTGTCCTCGCGATACCGTTTTCTTCGATGACAGAATGCAGCAGTTCCGCGTTGAGATAGTCAAATTCACCAAAAGCATCGTTGTTTCCCGCCGCGGCCATCGCATTGATCCTCTCGGCGTCTACCAACAGCATCGCGATATTGTATTCCGTGTTGTAGCTTTGCAAAAGCCGCTGCAAGTTGTCGATCCGAAACCCAACGCCCACCACGCCCAGCACACGGCCGCCGCCGCCATATATTTTGCAGTCCGCGAAATACATAGCGCCCCCGGACAGGTCATTGCGGTTGCCGAACGAATACCGCTCCGTACTGGCAAGCAAGTCAAAATACCAGTCGTCTTCGGGCGCGCTGGGGTCAAGCGTTTTGTACGCGCCGCTGAAATGGTAGTATCGGTCGCTTTCGGCGGAAACAAGATAGGTTGAGGCGAAACCGTATTGCGTTTTGTAATCATTCAGATACTTTTTTATCTCCTTCAAATACGCTTCGTCCGGCTCCCCCTCCGGGACCTCGTTCGCAAGCATGTTCGTCACAACACCGGCGCTTGTCATCGCCAGCGCCGTGTTGACAGGTTCCGAGGAATAAAAATCGATTTGCTGGTAAATACTCTCCGTAGCAAGGTTGGCTATGCGTTCGCTGTCATTCCGAAACTCCCGGTTATAGGTCTGGTACGTAAACACCAGCACGGAAACAAAGCCCGCAATTAAAACTGCGCATAGCAGCAGATTAGTGCGCAATGGCAGTTTGTTTTTCATATTACGGCCTCCCCAATACTGATCTCAATTTCAAGAAACTCAAAAAACACCGCGCGAGCTTTTTCCGAGAGTATGGTGCGCAATAGTAAGCCCAAAGCTTATGCCGACGCTAATAACAACTGGTATATTCACTATTGTAATGTGTTATGCCACAATATTCAAGGACATAACAGTATATTTTTTGAAAACTTATGAAAAAATTTCATATATGTTAGATTCCTTATGAATTGCGCTATAATGGCGCTTTTTTTAACCAGTATAACCGCTTCCCGCCGCCGGTTGCCATATGTTTTTGAATATCCTGCATCTGTTTTTGATAAGCAGGCACAAAATCACGACATATATGGCGCAATTGATATACGTGGCGGGTACGCGCGTCGCCATCATCACAAAATAGGGCGTGCCATATAATACGGAATTCCAGAATGTATTCAGAAGCAGGGAACACCCGGTTTGTATGCCCGTCACGCCCAGCGCGATTTTAAGCGTGGAATTCTCTCTTTTGTGAAAGAGCAATCCGGCAAGCAGGCCGTAAAGCATCATCGTGACAGTAAAAGCCGGAAAGTACGCCCCGGATACCCTGGTGACGAGCAGATAAGAAAGGACATCTGTAGCCGCACCCGCCGCCGCGCCAAAAACAGGCCCCAATACCGCGCCGCAAAGCATGACGACAATGGGTGTAAAGGAGATGCGCACGCTCTGCGAGACGATGATCGTAAGAAAACTGCTCGCGATGACGGCAATCGCAATAAAAACGGCAGTGTAAACCAAATGTTTTGTTTTTTGAGACATAAAAAACACCTTCTTTCTTTTTATTCAGAAGCAAGCCAAAGCCTTCCCAAAAGAAAAAGGTATTCCACAGTTTCTCTTGCAGGCAGCGGACGCGGCTTTGTACCGCAAACAAAATGTTTTTCGTTGTAAGGCGACATCCCATCCCTACACACTTAACGCACAAAACCTACTCTGCTCATATTGAGTTGCTGTCAGTATAGCATTTTGCGCAAACGATTGCAATATGCTATGATTATACTAAATACTAAAAAATTTAAAACATAAGAGGTAAGGGAAACAGTATGAATTTCACATTTTTGACGCCAAATGAGATGATTATCCGCCGCGGGGCCGCGGCACAGATCGGTGAAGTTTGCGGAAAGTACGCGACGAACGTGTGCATTTTTCGCTATGGAAAACATTACGAGCAGTCGGGAACCGCCGATAAAATAGAAGCGGCGCTTACGCGGGCAGGTGTCGGGTTCTCCGTGTTTGGCCGTATCTCGTCAGAGCCGTCGCCCGCCCTTGTGAACGAAGCCGCCGCGTTTATGCGGCAAAACAAATGTGACGGCGCGCTGGCCATAGGCGGCGGTAGCGTGATCGACGCGGCAAAGGCCGCCTGCGCGCTCTCCCCGAACGGCGAAGATATCATGGACTATGTAGAAGGGTTTTCGCCCAAACCATTCGCCGCCCGCCCGCTGCCCCTTGTGGCGCTGCCCACAACGGCAGGTACAGGGAGCGAATGCACAAAGAACTCCGTCATCACAGAAAAAGGGAAGTTTAAAAACAGCGTTCGTGACGACCATATGCTGCCCGTTGCCGCCGTTATTGACGCGGAACTGACGATTCACGTTCCGGCTGGCGTTACGGCGACTTCCGGTGCGGACTGCCTTTGCCAACTGGTGGAATGCTATGTATCGCGCCTGTCCAACCCCATGTGTGACGCGCTTTCCCTGCATTTTGCCGCGATTGGGTATACAGCGCTCAAACAGGCGTTTTCAGATGGGCATAACATGGACGCGCGCGAGCGCATGGCAATATGCGCGTCTGTTTCGGGCATCGGCATCAGCAACGCGGGGCTGGGGGCTGCGCATGGCCTTGCCTCGGGGCTGGGGGCGCTTACGCCGCTTTCACACGGCTTTATCTGCGGCGTAGTGCAGCCATATATCATACGATTTAACTGTAAGAGGGGCGTTACGAAATACGCGGATATCACCCGCGCCATAACACGTAAAAGCTATGGCAGCGATGAGGCCGCGGCATATGCGCTGGCCGAGATCACAGACGAACTGAACGCGTATATAGGCCTTCCCGCCAATTTTAAGGGAACCGGGCTGAAAAAAGAAGATATTCCCGCAATCGCCAAAGCCTCCATGGGATCCAGCATCAAAAAGAATCCTGTGGATATGAGCGTGGAGGAATGCGAAGAATTACTGGATGATATGATATAAACCAACAGTATATAAACCACGTTCAAATTAAGGATAATTGCAATTTGGTTGGAAATTCGGCTGAGCTGGTATCTGTTTGTATTTTCTATGTATACCGAAAGTATAACTAATATATCAATACCCTCTGCCGCGCCCTGTATGCCGGTATTGCTTGACCATACCCATGATGGCGAGGACAATAACCGGTATTGCCATGCCCCATAGAGGCAAATTGTGCCAAATGCTCACCGGCGCAAGCTCTGTTACCGCCGTGGCGGCGGAAGCTTGTGCGGCCATTTGCGGCGCGTTGATAAGCCCAATCAATATGCCGGATACATGCACAATGGAATATGCGCCAAATATAGCCGTCACAATAATGATAAGGTGCTTTTTAACCGCGAGCGTGATGAAACCCATGATGAGAAAGCATGCAAGACCGATCAGAAACGCATAAACAGCGTCCAATCCAGCAAAATAGGCAGGATTCGCGCTTTTGATCCAGTTAAATATGGCAATGCCGAGTATGCCGCCCGCGAGGAAGATACAGAATTTTACAAAGAAAAAAGCCAGCAGCCCCAGCAGCAGCCCCGCCCCAATGGCAATAATCCATGTGCCTGCACCGAGGCCGGGCGCGTGTTCGGAAAGCAGGTTGTATACAAATGAACCGCCCACAAAGAACGCGTAGAGCATGATCATGATTTTCAGGTAGCGATAGCCCCAAAAACAATAAATGACGCCAAGTATCACAAGAAGCACAAGGAACAGTACGGGTAGTAACGCGGCCAAGATAAGTTTCCTCCCCAAATCAATAATACCCATATTATAGCACAGGCAGACGACATTGGCACGGTATTTGTCACGCCGGGAAATGACCAACCTCCGTGCAATATAAGTGCCGATTAGAGCAAATTAACTTAACATAGAGCAGTATCTTTGGCAAAATCGGCTCCATGCCGCGTTGCGCAAACTTGCCATATGTGCCGATATGCCTGCATTTGCGCACCTTGCCTGAAACCGATTTTCCTCAACCCTACTTGCCCAGCGTTAAGTTAATTTGCTCTAAAGGAGTCTGCGGCGCATTATATACCTCCGGCGGCTCAGAACCTACGGTTCTAAGGACTCCCTTAAAAGCAAAAGTGTGAACAACCACGGATCATAGGCCTCAGTTCAAAAAGAACGACCACGCGGTCGGTTTCGGGATCGTCGACTGCCGCTAAACTCTCTGATTTCGCGGTAACAGTACAGCTCTGAGGGTATGAAAATAGATGCTTCAGGCCCCGAATTGATCCGAAGCACCTATTGTTTTATTATTTTCAGCCGCCTGCTTGTTCCATCTCCGCTTCCCGCGCCGCTTCAGCGGCCAATCCCCATGTGCCGCGCACCATCATCACCACACCGTCCTGTGAGTTGATAACAACAAACACCAACTCGCCCCATTCGTCGTATCCCTCATAGTACAGCGTAGTCGCGCCGTTCCATATGTCCATGTTCTGCCGGTACCCGTAGGATTCGATCGCCGCCTGCGCTTCCGTGAGCGTCATCCCCACGGTAACGCCGCCCACCGCGATAGGCGATGTTTCCTCAATAGCGTCTACCCCGGTCATCACATAAGCCCCGGAATCATCCCGCGCAAACGCAACGTTGAAGTTGGGATACCAAAACAGCAGCATGCCATCCTCTTCCAATTCATCATAGTCTGTGCCATAGGTTTCCGCGACGTCGCCGGGGGATAATACCCCCGCGTTCAGCGCGAAATCATCGGTAACGGCAGATGCGCCTTCCGCCGTACCGGTTGGCATGTTCAGGTCATCCGGGTCAAACTGCGAACCCGTAAGCACAAGCGAATGGATGATCGTTTCAGCGTCGGTGGCGTAAGCTGTGTCCTCAGACATATCGCCCCCCAGGCCGTAATACAGCATATAGCAGTCACCCTGCCCGCCGTCCGCGATATACGCCGTAGTGGTCAGCACGTCGCCCTGCGGGTATAGCAAGCTGTAGGTGATCTGGTAGCCGTCGTACATCCCCACCGGCGACTCCCCTCTGGCCCATATGTTGAGCGTAGCGCCTTCTTCCGCCGCAATGCCCTCAAGCACGCTGTCCAGCCCATCGGCATACGCTTCCATCGACATGTCGTAATGGTAATCTACCGTGACCTTCGCCCCGTCCGGCGCATAATTGTGCGTACCAATATATATGCTGGCGCCGTCCGAATAAAACGGCCCATCCTCCGCCTGCCAGCCGGGAAGCAGCGTCAGGGAAAATCCAAGATATTCGTCTTCGTATAGGTTTTCATCCACAGGTTCCGCCGATTCCGTGGGCGGCGTCAACACCTCTTGCGTCGGCGTGGGCGGCGCGGGTGTTTCCCTCCCCTGCAACCGGGACGGCAAACCCGGCGTTTCTGTTTCCTCCCTTCCCACGTTTAAAAACGGGATGCACCCTGTAAGCGCCAATAATAATACTAAAATAACACAAACGATTAAACTTTTTTTCATGGTTTACCCCTCCCGTATTTCCAGCACCTGCCCGCCCGCTTTGGGAACGTACCACAAACGCCGCGGATATGTTTGCCCATCCGTCTCCCCCTCTCCCGCGCCCGCCTGAAATACGACCCAGTCCCCGGCCAGCGCAATCCCCCCGCGCGCGCGTTCCGTTTCATCCAGCACCTGCACCTCGCCCGTGCTCAGGTTCTTTCGTTCCAGTACACCGGGCGGATGCGCGACGTCTCCACTCTGTGGCTGTAATTGACGATTGTAATACAGCCAGCCGTCCTCCACATTGAATCCGCCGGTCGCAGCCTCCGCCAGCATCTCACTCTCGCTTCCATCTTCGCGGCAGCGCCACACACTGCCCCACCAGCCCCATTCCTGCCCGCCCCATTCTTCGGTCTCGGTGCTGTAATACAGCCAGCCGTCCAACCAGAAAAAATTGTTTGCGTAAAGTTCTTCCAGCCAGTCCCCATCCGCGGATTCGCCGCCGTTCAGTGCGTTTACAAACAGGCCGCCCTCCGTCCGCGTCGTGGTAAAAATATGCTCTTCCGACAGCGCGAAAACCTGTATGTTTCCGTTATAGTTCGTAACCGGCCCGCCCTCTAGGGGCCTGCGCCACAGCCCGCAAGCCGGCATATACGCCTCACCCTCGGTGTAATCCTCCAGCACGTACAGGTAACCGCCCGCCACGCACCAGTCCATAACCGTGTAGCCCGCTTCCAGCACAGTTTCCGCCTCCCCGCCATCCGGGCGCATCCGTTTTATCCCTCCGTCAGCCACATAATACAGCCAACCGTCCAGCGCCTGCCGCGCCCCCGGCAAGTCCGAAAGGGTTGCGCCGTCCTGCCCCAACAGCATGGCGTTCCCTCTCCCCTGCCCGCGCGGCGATACATACGCCTCGCCCTCATAAACCACCGCGTCGATAGGGTTTGCGTTATTGCCGGGCGTGTTCCCCATTTCAAACGGGCCGTCTTGCGGCGGGGCACTCTCCTGCGGCAGGCCGCCTTCCGGCGAATCACCCGTGCTTGCGGCGATCGTATCCGTTCCAAACAACGCGTCGAATCCATCGGAAAACCGTTCGTATTCCGCCGGATACTTGTTTCTGCCTTTGCTGGATTTCACCGTCCCGTCCGCATATTCCAGATTCACTTTCCAGATTGTCCCGTCCATTACGAACGCATTATTGTATTCTTCCCGCCAGCCCGGCACGTTACACGCTTCAATAAACGCCGCCACTTCCGCCCATTCGGTTTCGCTGATGTCGAAGCTTTCACTGCCGTATGTCGGGTTGTTTGGCAGTATATCGCCGCCCGTCTCGATATACTCATACATCGCTTCGCCATTTTCCCTGTCCAGCGTGAAGCGGTCGGAATACGCCATGCTGTTGTTGCGCTCATATTCGATTTTCACCAGTTCCGAGGTCGGCGGCGCGCCATCGCATCCCGCGAGGCACGTCAATAGAACACATACCAATATGGAAACAAAAATCTTTTTCATTCACCTGTCCTCCGCATCCTTCGGGTAGTTCGTATTCATCCGGTCTGTCGCCCTATTCAGCCACCCACATACACTTCAAAGATATTGTGCCCGCCGTCCTCCCCGCCCGCTACGCCAACGGCGACAAGATAGTAACTGCCCGGCTCAAGCGCCAGCGTGACGGCAAACACGCGTGCGCCGTCCTGTTCCTCAAACGCGTCGCTTTCCAGTAAAACAGCACCTTCTTCCCCGATCGCGCCAAACTCATACTTGTTCGGTTTGAGGAACCCTGTTTCATGATCGGTCAGATCCTCCACGCGCACGGACTGTGTGCCGGGTGAAGCGGCGATGCGCAACTGAATCGGCTCGCCGGCTTGCAGCCGCTCTTCATCGACGATTTCCACCCCGATAATACCCGCCTCGCCGCCGTCCTGGACGGTAAAATCCACAAAATAGGGTTTGGTGTACCCGCCCATCTGCGAGACGCCGTAAATATACACGCGGTGCGCGCCCGGTTCCGCAAATGATACGTCGAATATGCCCGATTCGGCGCTATCCAGCAACGCGCCCTCTGCGTCATAAAGCTCATACCGGGTAGCCCCTGTGCCATCTACGTACAAATCGGTATGCTGCCCGGGCAGAAGCTCTGTTTCGCCCGCGTCCGCACCGATTATGGCCAGCTCGGGACTCGCCTGTATCAAAAGACTGTTAAGCGATTCCACGCCGTCCGCGCCCGTGCCCCGGACGGTAAAGTCCTCCGCGGCGGTGGCAGTCCAGCGCGTGATGCCATATCCCAGTTCTTCGGGCGTAAAGGCCGCCCCGCTGCCCGCCGGAACAAGCCCGATGACGTCGTCCGTACTGTAGACTGCCACCGTACCGGCTTCCGCGTCCACAGTATAGCAATACAGGGCGGGTTGTTCGGTCTGCATATCGTTAAACGCGCCGTACAGTTCGGGCTGATCTGCGCCGCCCGCCTGCAAAAACCCCCGCCCTGCGCGGCCGATTTGCGCCTCCATTTCGGCATGAAAACGCAGTTCCGTATCAAACAGCACGCCTTCGGGCCGCGCCGCGGAAAAACGAATGGTCGCGCGGTCCTTGTTGGCGTCCCGCCCCATCGCCATTGTAAAATTCACCATCGGGTAGCCGGAATCGGCGTAGAATACGCGCGCCGTTTTGTCGTCACTCTCATAGGAGCGGTCAAACGAAAGCAGAAACGTGTAGCGCCCCAGTCCATCGTCGCTATAGCCATATACCTGTGCCTGAAAGTCGGTGCCTGCGTCCACGTCCTGCACATCAAACGGGGCCCGTTCCCCGCGAAACGCGAAGTTGATGCGCGGCGCGATCACCTCGCCCTGATCCGGCGGGTTATATTTGACATACGTGATGAACACGTCATAGAATTCATCTTCCTCAAACAATATCTGGTCGGCGGGTGTATATACCGTCGCCGGGTGACCGTACACAGAACCGTCCGACTGCCGCATATCCGCCAGCAGTGCAGATAGGTTGGCGTACGTCGCCAATGGCGTGGGCGGTGCATCTTCCGCCGGAGGCTGCGGCCCGCCCTCCACTACAAAACGACCTGTAGCCTGCAGTGCGCCGAAACCCTCCAGACGATAGAGAACATCCCCCAGCAGCAGGTCTTCGCCCTGAAAACAGAAGGATACGGCGCTGCCGTCGTCCATCTCAAAGCTGTAGATCAATTCGTCGTCGGTATGCGCTGGCTGGGCGCGTTGCTCATGCACTGTAATGCCGGACAGCGCGTCATAAACCGCGCGTATGAAGTTCTCCTCCGTCACCGTTTCCGGCAGTCCCCCCGCCACCGTGACGCGGGTCACCGAAAGGGAACGGGGGAAGTTTGTTTCAAAGTTCTCCGCAAATGCTGTGACAGCCGGGTCGTCCAGAAACTCGAATAAAGGCGTTCCGCTCCCGCCGGATAGCGTTTCTCTTCCACCGGACGCGCAGCCGGAAAACACCAACAGTGCTGCCAACATGAATGCCGCAATCAACTTCTTTTTCCCAATCATCATCCACACCTCCAACTTAGGCAGGCGGCTTACTTCAATGGATTGCCGCACTCCCGCTTGCCCAACATTAAGTTAATTTGCTCCAAAGGCGTGCAAGCGCAGGCAAATAGTAACGCAGTGGAAGCGGTCTCTAAAGCGGGAATTCTCAAGGAGATGGAGCGCGGCCGCGCCACAATTGGCGATACAGGAAGCGCGACATTCACTGGACGCGAGGTGAGCAAGCTGCTGCCTTATGCGACGCGGAGAGCCCGCAGTGAAACGGGAAGCGAGTCCTTATTTTACTCATCACGCAGTGATACATTAACCCCAATGGAATGTTCTATAATATTATAGCATACATCCCGATTGAAAAAAACATAAAACCATAATGAAACACCCCGCAGCAGAGGCTGCGGGGTCAGGCTGTCAATAAAGGCACGACATCTGCGGCGTCATCGCATAACCACGCGACCTCGGCGAATCAGTTATTCTGCCTCGCCCGCGTGGTTATACGTTTCCTTGCATCTGGGCCTTTCTTGACAGCCTGCGCAGAGTATCAAATTTTTACTGTATTTTAGGTTTTTTGACACTCTGACCCCGCAGCAGAAGCTGCGGGGTATCGGGAACAATGTCAAGAAAGCGCCTCAATGGGTTAGAAATCAAACCCGTAGAGATTAAATTCCGATGGTTTTATCGCGAACCGGCACTATTTTTTGCCGCCGGCATACCGCAGTCCGGCCCGAAATGCTTCAATATTACAAGCGGTTCGTATTTGGAAAGGTTTTGCACCACTACGCCGCTTTTCGCTTTCGCGTTTGAAACAAAGAACTCGTCCGCCGTCATCTGCCCAAAGCGGATGAGTGTGGGGCTTTCGCAATCAAACGCACCCAGCTTGCCGTGGCCTTCCGCCACAAGGCAGCCGTAAGCCGCCGCGTCTTGTATGGTAACCGTCCGCCCCGGTTGCACCGTCAGTTCCTTCGCCGCCACAAAATCGTTGCCATAGCAGATCCAGTCTTGCTTATAGCCGTCGCCGCTATCCGCGGGCAGCGGCGGGCGGAAAAAAGTTTCCCTGTAATTGGGCAGCGTGTTCATCTCCCAATCTGCTACATCCATAATCGCGTCAAGGTCGCGCTCCTTGCCCGGCGGCAGGTACCCGCACAACTGGTCGTAACCGAACACTTCACCCGAACCGACCACGTTTTCCCACATTGCCATCACATCGCTGTTCCATTGCGGTTCATATGTGCACAGCGAACCGGGCGCGTGCACCACCCCCGCCGGCGTAAACCAGCCGGTGCCCAGTTGCACCTGGAACGCGCGGGAAAGCTCTAATATGCGCGTATCCGCCTGCTCGTGCATGGCAAGCCGCGCCTTCACTTCTTCCTTTGTTACGGACGGGTCAAACCCAAAAAATGTCGTCGGCCTTGTTCCCAGGTGATTGTTGTACTGCCGCGGGAAGAAGTAGTGCTCGTGCTTGGGCGCAACGCCCACTTTGGCGCAGGCTTCCTCACCGTGGTGTACATGGTGGAACAGCGGCTCATTATAGTCGTAAAGCTTGGAGTACATGGGCCATGTGCCGTATTTATCGATAAGCGCCTGCCCGATCAAGTCCGCCCCCAGCGCTTCTATTACATCCAAAAACAAAACGGTATGGTCCGGGTTGTCGTCCACATTCACAAAGCTCATACCCTCGTGCTCGCCGCCGCCTTCTGTCTCTACCTTTGTGATGGAGGAAAGCCACCGCTCCACAATAGCACCTCGTTTCATGCCAAAACCATACAGGTCGTCCTGGTGCAGGCGCAGCCTTTTTCCCGGGCGGTTAAACGGGCGGGGCACCCAGGTGGGGGTAAGCCGCAAAACACCCTCTCCCTTTGCCAATAAATCTTCATAGAATTTTCTTTCCGCCATATCGATTTCACACTCCTTTGCTTGATTCAGACAAGTTTATCCGTATACATTACCAAATAATCATAGCATGGTTTGCGGGCGGGCGCAAGCGGCAAAGGGACGCCGGGTGCGGCCCATTAGTACGAGGTTTTGTATTAACGTTCAGTGTGCTATACGCCTTTAACGCCGGACGCCTCTCTTATTCCTCTATTTTCTCCTAATCAACGCGCGGAAAAAGATAGTGTGCCAAAAACCTCCAAAATATGAATCAGTACGTAATAATGAGAGAGATCTATCAAAAGCTATACGGTATTCCTCTGGGGTCAAGGAGCCTGCGGCGCATTATATGCCTCCGGCGGTTCAGAACCTACGGTTCTAAAAACTCCCTTAAAGGCACGAATAATGCCTATACTGTGTGGCCGCGTCATTGCGGGCTTGACCCGCAATCCTTACTTAAATCCAGCCAGCTTAAAAGATTGCGGGTCAAGCCCGCAATGACGGAATCGGAGAAGGGAGCTGGTCGCCGCAAGGGTGGAAATTCCGAATCCCCCTGCCCCCCTTGACGCCCAGCGGCAGCGTCAAAACTTTCCACGGTGACAAGTGCTGCCATTTCAACAATAACGCAGGAGTGGGTTCAGATCCCATTTTCCTAACCAAAGCACAGACAAGTCTTACCCCCTGCCGCCTAAAAAATGTCCACAAAGACGTGCGGCCTGTATTAATCAGCGGTTGCCCTCCCTTTCACCGCAGCACACATATGTGCTATAATATATACAATATATTAGATAAAACAGAATATTAGATAAAACAGACAGGAAGGTACCACATGGGGCTTATTTCATCATTCCGCAACCTGCGTAAAGTGCTAAAACGGCTAAAGCGCACAAAAATGGAGCGTGTAAAAAGCATTCTGCAAGACTATGGCCTGCGCGAACTGTTGCGGCGCGTAGCCGATAAAATGAAGCATGGCGACGCCATGTCTCTTTACGGACGCAATTATATCATCATAAACGAATCCTACCTCGCCGCCTCCGCCTCGCTAAAGCCTTTTGCCTGCGAGCGGGAGATACGCTTTTCTCTCGCGCCGCAAGCGTTCAATATCAGCAAAATAGAGGTTTTAACCTGCAACAGCGCCCATAAGGAAGACGCAAAAATCACGCTGCGCATCAACGATATGGAGGGGAACCCCCTCGGCATATACGTCGCTTCAAATATCGCGGATTACGGCTATACCATGTTTGATTTCTTTCCCGTGCCCGTGGCCGCCCGTATGCCCATTCAAATTGTGCTCACTTCAGACACGCCCGGCTGCGGCGTGCTGGTAAACCGCAAAAAAGCGAAGCGCGGTTTTACCGTGGAGGGCGGCGGCAGCGTGGCCTGCAAAGTGTATACCCGGCTGGACATGCTCTACGCCCACTGGCTGAAAAACAACACGCCCACCGAAAGGGAGCTTACGGCGCAACGGGAACACCCCTTCGCCTACCGGCCTAAAATCAGTATTATTGTGCCGCTTTTTAACACGCCCGAACAATATTTCCGCGAAATGGCGGATTCTGTGCGGGCACAAACCTACACAAATTGGGAGCTTTGCCTTGCGGACGGCAGCACCGAAGAAAACTGCCTTGCCGCCATCGCGGCCGAATATGACGACGAGCGCATCCGTTACCAAAAGCTCGGCGCGAACGAGGGCATTTCGGGCAACTCCAACCGGGGCATCGCCATGGCGACCGGTGCATACATCGCGCTTTTAGACCACGACGACACGCTGGCCCCGCAGGCGCTCTACTCTTTCGTTGTTTTGCTGAACGAAGACGCGGCATACGACTTCCTCTATTCGGATGAGGACAAAGTCAGTATGGACGGGACCCGCTATTTTGACCCGTTTTTCAAGCCGGATTACTCCCCTGATACGCTGATGGCGTTCAACTACATCACGCACTTCACGCTGATCAAAAAATCCCTGCTGGACGAAGTCGGTTGGTTTGACGGCGCCTACAACGGCGCGCAGGATTACGACCTGTTCCTCCGTGCCACCGAACGCGCGCGCAAAGTGGGGCATATAGACGATATCCTCTACCACTGGCGTATCGCCGAGACAAGTACCGCCTATTCGGCGGAAACAAAAGGGTATACCGATGCCGCGGGCAGCGCGGCGCTTTGCGCCGCCATCAAACGGCGCGGGCTGCACGCGCATGTGCAGCCGGGTGCATTGCCCAATTATTATAACGTGGCATATGATATCCCTAACCCCGCGCCGGGCGTCTCCATCATCATCCCCAACCACAATGAAAAACGCACGCTAAAAAAATGTGTGGATTCTATCCTCGCCAAATCAACTTATCCAAATTACGAAATATTGATCGTGGAAAACAACAGCACCGATCCGTCTGTTTTTAAATATTACCACAAGCTCGGCCAAAACCCGCGCGTACGTATTCTAACATGGAACAAACCGTTCAACTTCTCCGCGATCAACAATTACGCCGCCGGGGAAGCAAAAAACCCGCTGCTGCTCTTTTTGAACAACGATATGACGGTCATATCCGCAGACTGGATGGAGCAGATGGCCATGCACGCGCTGCGGCCCGAGGTAGGCGCGGTGGGCGCAAAGCTCTACTACCCGGATGATACGCTGCAGCACGGCGGCATCGTGCTGCGGGTGGGCGGCGTCGCGGGGCATTCCCATAAATTCACTTCGCGGGACGAGGTGGGGGCGTTCGCGCGGCTCAAGCTTGTACATAACGTGATCGGGGTAACGGCGGCCTGCCTGATGACGCGCAAGGAAGTATTTCAGGAAGCGGGCTGTTTTGACGAGCAGTTCGTGCTGGCATATAACGACGTCGACCTGTGCCTTAAAATAAACCAATTGGGGTACCTCGTTTTGTGGACGCCGTTTGCCGAGCTGTATCATTTTGAATCAAAAACACGTGGCTATGAGCAGTCGCCCGAACAACTCGCCCGGTTTGCGGGCGAGCGGCAAAAATGGTACGCCAAATGGCACGCCATCTACCCATTTGACCCTTATTACAACCGCAACCTGACGCATACCCGTGAGGACTATTCCGTTGATCCCGGGAAAAAGGGCGCGAGCCTGCGGAAAGTCATCGAGGCCGATGGTTTTCTTTGACGCCGAAAAACACTTCGCAAAACACCTAAAGGATTTTTACGGCACAAGCATACGATTTCTATATCATACAATACTCAAAAGTGATAATTAATCCCGCTCTGCTTCATAATTGCGTTGGCTGTATGGCGAGATTTGATTTTCGAATCTACTGCGACATGCCTTTGCGTCAGGGGGCTGTACCATATGTCATGATCACCCTTGCCGCGGCGTACAAATGTACAGTCGTTGTTTTGCAGAATCTCCCGCACTTTCTTTTCATAGTCCGCCATTAGGCGATTACCTGTTCATGACGTTCTGAGCGATAACAAACGAATAGCTTCTTGCTTTCTGCAGCACCGTTCAAAGACAATAATTCTGGAATAGCAAAGCGTACTCGCTCTATCAAAGCGTCGAGTGAGCCGGATTCCAAAACAAGGCCGGGGATATCATCGCTGCTGGCAACCCAGACAGTGGCTTCGTCGTCCCAAATCAAGTTTACAATATATTCAGCTTGTTTTGCTGCCATCAATATTCAACTCCCTCTAGCTAGCCTTTATTTGTATTATACCAAAAAAGCATGTGTAAGTATAGTGAGGCCTGCTATATTCATAACACATTTTCCCAAACAAAAACGCTCCCTGCGGTATAGTCAAGACCACCAGCTTTGCTGGTGGTCTTGACCTGTAATGGTTAGACTATTTATCTGTGTCTATGTCTCGGAAACGGCAACGCTGTTAGTCCCGCTTCACCACGAGAGGTATCAAGCCACTTGGCAATCCCGCGATCATTGAAGCAATAGAAACCATCACTACGCACCCAATACTCCGAGCCATCTGTAGCAATTCTTAACCTCTGCATAGATAAATTCTAACAAATCGTTGGCCAATAAATTACATTAAGAGCCGGAATAATATCATAATCTCATAACAACAGCGCAGGGCGATTCCGGGTGATCCACTATACATTTTACTGGAAATACTATATAATACGTATAAGTTACCGAATATTAACTGATAATACAGTGGGAGGGATCCCTGTGAATTTAGAGTTGTTACGCAGTTTGGGAACTGCTGCGGCTTTTTCAAAGAACGATATTGTTTTCATGCAAAACGATATCAGCGCCGATCTATATATCGTATTAAAAGGTACATTTGGGGTATATATTAATTCGTTTTCCGATTTTCCGGTGCGGGTGGCCGGTATAGCCGCAGGCTCGTTCTTTGGCGAAATGGCGTTTATAGACAATTCGCCCCGGAGCGCGACTGTGATAGCGGAGGATGATGCCGCTGCGCTGCGTATCGGCAAGGATGGGTTTGCTCAACTGTTGGAGAAGAGCCCCGACATGGCGGTGGCTATACTCACCAGCCTGCGGCAAAGGGTTTCCGCTACGGCTGACAGGGTGCGGAGCATGGGCGGTGAAGCGCCGGAACTGCCTGAACTGCTCAAGATCATGCGCTTTAGCGACGCAGACAGCGGTATGGCACTGCTTGCGTCGCTTTCATCATGGCTGCGGCGCATGAACGACATACTCGCGGCAGGCGCGCCGGAGCCCCAACCGCAGCTTACGCATACGGCGCGGGAGGGCGCGATTACACTGTTGCCGGAGGAATATATCCCCTTCGACTTGGATGATGAGAACAACAACCGTGACATGCTGCGCGGCATCAAGGTGATTTGCCCGTACTGCGGCGTGGAGTCGGACGCGTACATTCCGCTGTTTTCCATGCTGAGGGAATCACACAGCACCCTTGACGGCCGCGTGGTCTACTCCAATCTTGATATACTCCGCTATACCAATATAATCTGCCCCAACTGCAATTTCGCGGATACCTATGTGGAATTTACCAAGCTCAAATTTCCTTTGAGGGTTCCGAGGTATACGGGGAACCAGTTCAGGAACGCCGAGCGCTTCACAGGCTACGGCAAGAAGTTAAACCATACGCTGGACGAGGCGGTTTTAAGTTATTACATGAATATAGACTCGCTTTCCCGGGTTTCGGGCGAGCCGCGCCGCATCGCCAAGGCGTGGATGCGCCTCTACTGGATCTATGGCGACCATAACCGCCCACAGCTCATGCTAAACGCGGCTGAGCGCGCCCGGTATTACTACGGCGCCTATTTTGACAGGCATATGCACCGGATGACCGGCGAGAACAGAATGCGCGCCTGCGCCATACTGGGGGAGTTGTCCGCTTCGCTGGGCGAGTATGGCGAGGCGTTGGGGCATTACGAAAAGAGTATGGCTCTTGGGCGCGCCATGAATAATGATTTACTCAGAAAGCACAGAAAGCGGTATGCGGAAATTAAACGGCTGTAAGCCTGCAAAAGGGCATATAAAACGGCGGTGGGGGCTTTGGGGCATGCTGATGCTCCTTATTCCCGCCATCGTGATTTTTTGGGTTGTGTACCAGCGGGAACAGGATACGATCTCCCGTTCCGTTACCGGTGAGACCGAGGCCGTAATGACCACAAAGGCGCGTGTGCTGGATGGCGTCTGGAACGAGGGGCGTTACTCCGACGAGCTTTATCAGCCCATGGGGCTTACGGTGCTGAACGGCGATTTGGTGATAGCGGACTCGATGTGCGACAGG
>QMCD01002271.1_pt1 | contig 18516 bp, 16 predicted proteins | sample 1821841 | NCBI WGS metagenome assembly QMCD01 (sample SAMN01991225, study PRJNA193472) | Termite gut metagenome, whole genome shotgun sequencing project. | isolation source: worker | host: Macrotermes natalensis
TTGCAACTTCTTGTTGCATTGAAATTTGAAAAGCCGAACGCCCCGCTACCGCAGGGCGTTCGGACGGCGGAAAAAAGATGCTCCCTCCACCCATTTGCATTCCGTTAGGAATGTAACCAAAAACAAAGGTCGCATACCTACGGCATGCGGGCAAGAAGAGAGAATGGCACGTTTCTACCGAACGATAATGCCTACGGCATTTAGAAATGTACGAACAGCACTGTAGGGGCGAGGCACGCCTCGCACACAATCAATAAACGAAAATAACAAATAAAAAAAAATGAAAAAAATCCTAATAACAATCATCGCCTGTGTCGCCCTATCCGTGGCACACGCACAAACCGCAATCTACGTTCACAACCCAAAAACGGCGAACAAATTGCGTTTCCTCTTTCGGAAAAACCAACAATCACGTTTGAAAATTCAACGATGACTATCCAATCCCAATCGTTCGCATTGAGCGATGTGCAAAACCTTTCGTTCAAAAAGACCGAAGAAACACGTGTGGCAGATGTTATGGCGCAGGAGCGATTGCAGGTTTATCCCAACCCCGTCAATGATGAATTACGAATTACGAATTACGAATTACGAATGGGGGACGTTGTAGAAATGTTTGATATGAACGGAAACCGTGTCTATGTGGCGAAGCCAAATAGTACATCGTCAATAGTAAATAGTACATTCACAGTTAATGTTTCCCATTTGCCCGCAGGAATGTATGTTGTGAAAATCGGCACTTCGACAGGCTCAGTGTCCGGTTCTGCGAAAATTGTGAAAAGATAGTGATTAATGGTTAACGGTTAATGGTTAATGGTGCTTCGCCTTATTTCTACGTGCGTACCTTGCAATTGGGCGCAGCACACTAACCTCGAAGAGGTTTCATTAATAGCACAGGGCAACACCCTGTGAATAAGGGAACTACTATCCAATTAAGCCCTGCAAGGGCGTAATCCATTTGCAAAGAGAACAGACAATAGCGAGGGGGTGTCTCAACTGCGTGCGTAGTCGAGACACCCCCTCGCTATTGTCCGTTAAAAATAACTTCCGGAACCTCAAAAAAAATTATGCCTAAAAAAAACGAAATCTTTGTATTTCGTTTTTTTTTTGTATCTTTGTAGAAAAGTTGTTAATAATCATTCATACATGAAAATCTATCTTGATAATTGTTCTTATAGCAGACCTTTCGATGATCAACAGCAAATGCGCATTTTTCTGGAAACGCAGGCAAAATTACACATCCAAAAGTTGATTGTTGAAGGACATCTACAGCTAGTGGTTTCGTACGTTTCGCGCTACGAAAACGGGAACAGTCCTTATGAAAGAAATAAATCAACGATAGAAAAATTTTTTGAAAATGCAACAACTTTTGTTGATATTGACCGAGCAGAAAAAATAGAAAAACATGCAACCGACATTATGAAATACGGGATTAAGGCGAAAGATGCATTGCACATAGCCTGTGCAATAGATGGAAAATCCGTTTTTTTTATCACAACAGATGATGATATTTTGAAAAAGTATAAAAACGACGATATTAAAGTTTGCTCGCCCATAGAATTTGTAAATTATAAGGAGGATTTTTATGTATAATACAGCCGTTATTATGAACGCAGGTATGGATTACCTTGTGGAAAAATTAGGACCTATTGAAACCGAGATTTTCATTTCTCAAATTATCCGTGAACCTTTTGATTACACCGAATGGCAACGAACTCATTATGCTGATTTGTCAGTAAGCGAACTCAATCGAAAGGCAATTGATTATGCAAAGAAAAACGCCCGTCCAAAGATCTAAATTAAAAAACTTGCACCCTATTCTACGGAGGATCGCCGAATGTCATTCCCTTAGCTGAATTTCACAGCATCCGCTTCCCGAATTTTTCCTATCGCAATGCTTGGTAAAAGCACCGCAAACAGCGTAATCACAAGCGTTCCAACATTGCACAACACTATCCACGTCCACTCAAATTGAATGGGAACGTGTTGAATATAGTAGGTTGCAGGGTCTAATTTGAAGACCGGATAATATCTTTGTATAAAACAAAAAGTCAAGCCGATAAAATTGCCTATCAACAAACCCTTGCCTGCGATATACATCACATTCCACACGAAAATCCGACGGAGTGTTGCAAGCGACATCCCCATAGTCTTAAAAATGCCGATTTCATTGGTCTTTTCGATGACCATAACCACAAAAACAGAAATCAAACTGATGGCAATGACCAATGCCATAATAACTAAAATCACAACCACGTTAATATCCATCAATTCAAGCCAGTTGAAAATCTCCGGATAATCACTCGTGATAGGAATTGCAACCCATTCAAACGGAAGATATTGATTGAATTGATGCGCATAATCATCTAAATTTCGAGTTTCGGAATGCGGAAGAATAATCTCAAAACCGCCCACTTCATCAGCACTCCAATCGTTTAAGTTTTGAATATGCCGCAGATCGCCAATAATCATTTTTTCATCGAAGGTAGAAAACCCGCTCTCGTAGATTCCGCAAATGGTAAAGGCTCTCGGACGAACATCGTTTCCCGCAACAAAATACGTGCGCAATTTATCTCCTAATTTCAGATATAGTTTTTGTGCCAATGTTTGTGAGATGAGTACTTCGTTCGACGTGGAAGTGTCCGTCAATTGCGGGATTCTGCCCTCTCGCAAACACAATTCAAAAAATGAAAAATCAAATTCTTTATCCACTCCTTTGAGCAGAATTCCGTGGTTGTAGAGATCGGTCTTGACCAATCCGATTTGTGTTGCCCACGCCTGTTTGTGGAATTTCCCAACACCTTGAATACTGCCCCAATCAATAGATTTGCGAGAAATTGGCGTAGGTATTCCGTGTGATGACATTTGGTAATTCCCAATGCGCAAATGTCCTGAAAATCCGAAAACCTGACGGCTCACTTCGTTTTTAAATCCAAACGAAATACAAACAGAAAGTATCATCACAACACAACTCAACACCACCCCAATCGTGGCAATCCGCACGACAGGACGTGTATATCCGGTGTTTTTGTGCCGGATGAATCTGTTGAATATTAGGCTTTCTATTGACATTCGTTATTTGCTTATTTGCTTATTTGCTTAATTTGTTGGTTTGCTCCACTTCGTTTCATAGAGTCGTCATCCCGCGCTTGACGCGGGATCTCCTCGCAAGGGGATTGCGGGTCAAGCCCGCAATGACGGTTAGGCGTAGCACCTTTTACCGTTTACCTTTTACCCCATTCTATTCTGATGCGCGCCAATCCCTTTTGTTGTTTGTTTTGTATTTCAAAATAATCGTGTTCATTACGTGTTGTTCCAAAAACGCTGATTTCTTCGCCAAACATAGCCTCCTGCAAATAGTTCACGTGAATAGCGCATACGTGTTCTTGTGCAAAGCGTTCCAAATCGTAGGTGTCCATTGCCCATTCGATGTATTTCACGCTGTTGACGTGCTTGTTGAAATCCGTATCGCTGTAAACAACTTGATGTTTTTTTAGACATTGCCCCTCGAAAGGCTCGATTTTACAGGCTGTTGCGATGTTGCTTAATTGTCCTGCGATGAATTTTTTCACGTCTAACATTTCCAAGATATTCACCGGACGTCGAGTGTGTACATCAATCACTGCCCACAACGACGAGACTTTCGCAAGGATTTGTCCCGATGAATTGCTTACCTCAAACGCACGAGAGGAAACCAATTTGTTCACGTCTTCAATCCACGTTTTCACCGAAATGTTTTCATATTCGGAGGGAAAATCCACAATTTCAAGCGAAAATCGAGAAAGAACCCAAGCCAAACCACGTGGAATCAACTGTGGCATACCAAATTCGTGCTTGTCTGCCGCCAATCCTGCTGTGTTCAAAATACAACTTACGAGATTCGCAACACGTTGTTTCTTCGTGAAATCCACCTCTTGAGGAGTAACCAAAAAATTGAAAGTTTGTTCGGGACGCATTTTTTTGTTTAATTGTTTATTTGTTTAGTTGTTTATTTGTTGTTGCACGTTGCAAATGTTTGTCTTATTTTCGAGGCGTGGCGAGGGTTTGGACTTCGCATTGAAAGCGCACTGCGCCTCGATGGGGTGGTGGTTATCTTCTACCCCCAAGCTGCGCTGCGCTTGCATGGGGTTATGTAAATTCCGCCCTCCGGGCGACACGTTGTCGCAACCGTTTGCCATTGGGCAACCGAACCCCGCCCATACAGGCGTCATATCATTACCATTTGTCCTCATTAACCATTAACCATTAACCATTAACCATTAACCATTAACCATTTATCACTAATCACTAATCACTAATCACTAATCACTAATCACTAATCACTATTTTCAATTACTTCCATCAACGCATCAACAGCAACTGCGGCATCAACATTCTTCCGAACAGGCTCTTTTCCCTTGTAAATCCAGACTTTTCCCGGACCTGCACCCACGTAGCCATAGTCGGCATCTGCCATTTCTCCCGGACCGTTGACAATACAGCCCATAACTCCTATTTTCAAGCCTTTCAGATGTTTCGTGCGACGTTTCACTTCTTGCAACACAGCTTCGATATCGTATTGTGTTCGTCCGCAAGACGGGCAAGCAATGTATTCCGCAGTAAACACACGGTTTCCGCAGGATTGCAAAATTGCTTTTGCAACCGGAATTTCATTCTCGGGTTTCTCTGTAAGCGACACTCGGAGCGTGTTTCCAATGCCATCGAGTAACAAACTTCCTATTCCGATGGCAGATTTTATTCTTCCGTCTTCGGCATCGCCCGCCTCTGTAACTCCCAAGTGAATCGGATAGTCGAACCTTTCTGCTTCAAGACGTGAAACTAAAAGACGTGTGGCATCAACCATTGTTTTCACACGACTTGCTTTCATCGAAAGAACCATGTTGTCGAAGCCCAAATCGTGAATGATATGCACAAATTCCATCGCAGATTCGGTCATTCCCAAGGGAGTGTTTCCGAATTTTGCAGTGATCCGATTCGACAATGAACCGTGATTAACACCTACACGGATAGCAGTTTGGTGTGTTTTGCAAATCTGCAATAAGGGAGCGATTTTTTCGATGATTTGATTTTTTTCGCTATCTACGGATGAATTTTCAGCATCCATATTCACGTAATTTCCCGGATTGATGCGTATTTTCTCAACAATCGCCGCAGCAACTTCCGCCGCTTTCGGTTGGAAATGAATGTCGGCAATCAGTGGAACGGCGTAGTTTTGCTGAATAAGCGAAGATTTGATATTCGCCAAATTTTCCGCCTCTTTCACGCCTTGTGCTGTGATGCGTATCATCTCACAACCCTCGTCAATCAAGCGTTTGCATTGCTCAACCGTAGCGAACGTATTCATCGTATCCGTGTTGGTCATGGATTGAATACGCACCGGAGAATCGCCACCCAGACTTAAAGAACCGATATGTAATGTTCGAGTTTTGTACATTCTGCAAAGATACAAAAAAAAAACGAAATGTATATTTTTTTATAGAAGTATTATATCACATCAATCAGATATTTATCTGTGTTAATCTTATGAATTGCTGCTACGGATTTCTTAACACCTAATTTTTCAAATATCAACCTTTTGATATATTTCAACTGACGTTTGGATATTTGAAGTTGTTTGCAAATTTCCGCCTCCTCCATCCCTTGAATCATCAGTAGCAAAACCTGCGATTCAAGCGAGTTTAGAACATACGCACCTTGATCCATAAATTTATCATTCACAAAATCGTATTTTTTTTGCGTGCTCATATCGAACAAACTTGCTGTAAATGGCGATTTCTGATACGTTGAAAAGGAAAGTTTACACAATCCTAACCATAAATTTCCATTCGCACATAGCCTCAATGGTGTAACTTTATGATGCAAAAGATATTTTTTCCCGTCAATGGTCTTTATGGTCAGATCATACGAAAGAATCAATTTCTTACGCTCTTCAATAGACATATCAAAAAAGAAATCGTAACATGCGTGATTTACACGATCGATCCAATTCCATTCTTTTTTATCCAAGATGCGATTGAAAAACGCAAAACCTTCCGCATCGGCAACAGTCTTTTTGTATCCGCCCAAAATCCATGAAGAATCGTTGTCAGTAATAACTCTTCTGCGATAATAGTCAATGATATAATGTGCGTCGTTGGTTAGTTGATTGAGTGTGCACACGAGATTTTCAAGCTCTTGTAAGTTGTAAGCGACTTCTTCGCTTTTCAAGACTTTCCAAGGCTTTCGAGTGATTACGGTTACAGGTGGTGTGGAACGCAGTCGGGTCATAATTTGTTCTAAAATGCTATTTTTTTTGCAAAGATAGCATTTTTTTTCGTATCTTTGTGAGTTAAACTTAAAACAGACATACCACTATGAAGAAAGTTGTTACCTTCGGAGAGATTATGCTACGGCTTGCTACTCCCGGTTATGAGCGCTTTTCACAAGCCCGCCAATTCAATGCGACCTTCGGCGGAGGAGAGGCTAACGTTGCTGTATCCTTGGCAAATTACGGCATCCCAACCGATTTCATCACACGTTTACCGAAAAACGACATTGCAGAAAGTTGTCTTATGGAACTGCGCAAATATGGCGTAGGAGTAAGCAATGTGGTTCGTGGTGGTGATCGTGTAGGAATTTATTTTTTGGAAACCGGTGCTGTTGCACGCGCAAGTAAAGTTGTTTACGACCGTGCGGGCTCTGCCATTGCGGAAATCAAACCCGGAATGGTCAACTGGAAAGAAGTGTTGAAAGATGCGCAATACTTTCACTGGACAGGTATCACTCCTGCACTCTCGCAAGGTGCTGCTGATGCGTGTTTGGAAGCAATCAAGACTGCCAATGAGATGGGCGTTTGGGTGTCGTGCGACTTGAATTATCGCAAAAATCTTTGGAAATACGGCAAAACGGCGAGTGAAATTATGCCTGAATTGGTGGCAGGTTGCGACGTTATCTTGGGCAATGAAGAAGATGCGGAGAAAGTGTTCGGCATCAAGCCTGAAGGCTTTGATGTGAGCCATACCGGTGGCGATGTGAATGCTGCGGAATTTGAGTCGGTATGCCAACAGTTGATGAAGAAATTTCCACGAGCAAAAAAAGTGATCATCACTCTGCGAGGCTCTATCAATGCGAACCATAACACGTGGGGCGGTTGTTTGTATGACGGGAAAACGCTATTTCAATCACGTCGCTACGACATCACACACATTGTTGACCGTGTAGGAGGCGGGGATTCGTTTATGGGAGGTTTGCTCTACGGATTGATTGCATATCCCGAAAACGACCAAAAAACACTGGATTTTGCTGTGGCTGCATCTTGCCTGAAACATACGATTTATGGCGACTTCAATATGGTTACGGTGTCCGAAGTGGAAGCTTTGATGGGAGGCGATGGCAGCGGAAGAGTAGTTCGGTAAATAGTAAATAATAAAATAGTAAATTCTATTATGTCAAAATTCAATAAACTTCAAGTCCTTACGGCTATGCGTGAAACGGGCATAGTTCCTGTGTTTTACAACAGTGATTTAGACGTTGCAAAAAATGTTATGAAAGCCTGCTACGACGGCGGTATTCGAGTGTTTGAGTTTACCAATCGAGGAGAATTTGCGCACGAAGTTTTTGGCGAGTTGTCGAAATGGGTTGCGAAAAACTGTCCGGAGATGATTCTCGGAGCGGGTTCTGTTGTAGATGCACCAACGGCTGCGTTGTATATTCAGTTAGGTGCAAATTTCATCGTTGGTCCATTGTTCAATCCTGATGTTGCGAAAGTCTGCAATCGCCGATTAGTCCCGTATTCGCCGGGTTGCGGATCAGTAAGTGAAATCGGTTTTGCACAAGAGGCAGGTTGCGACTTGACCAAAGTTTTTCCTGCGGGAAATGTTGGAGGTCCTTCGTTTGTAAAGAATATGCTTGCTCCGATGCCTTGGTCGAACATTATGGTAACCGGAGGTGTGGAGCCAACGGAGGAAAACCTCACTGCGTGGGTGAAAGCGGGTGTTCTTTGCGTAGGAATGGGCAGTAATCTGTTCCCTTCCGAAGAGATTAAATCCGGCAATTGGAGCGCAATCTCTAAACGTTGTGCGGATAGTCTTGCTATTGTTGCTAAGGTTAGAAATTAAGGCTCAAAACGACCTCAAAGCAGTACATAAACACATACTTTTTATGAAAAAAATCGCGATTGTTTTGAGTATGCTTTGCGGATTAAATGTATTCGCAGCAGATCGAGATTTGAAACTTTGGTATGATCGTCCCGCTGTGCTTTGGACAGAGGCACTTCCCTTGGGGAATGGGCGTTTGGGAGCAATGGTGTATGGAAATGCAACGGCTGATACCATTCAACTGAACGAAGATTCGTTTTGGTCGGGAAGTCCATATAACAACAATAACTTGAAAGCGAAAGAAGCTTTGCAGGAAATCCGAAAGTTGATTAACGAAGGGAATTATGTCGAAGCTCAAAAACTCTCGATGCAAGCGATTACAGCGGATTATAACACAACTGCCTACGGTCAGGTTTATCAATCCATCGGCAATTTGGTGCTGGATATGATCGGACAAAAAGATGTGAAAAATTACCGTCGTGAGTTGGATTTGGAAACCGCTGTGGCAACAACAAGCTACGAGTCGAACGGCGTTGCATATACGCGTGAAGTGTTGACTTCATTCACTGACCAAGTCGTTGCGATTAGACTTACCGCCAATCAAAAAAGCAAAATCAGTTTTCGTGTTTCATTTGCATCTCCGAAAAAATTAGTAACAACGAAATCGGAAATTTCTAAACAGGACAACACGGAAACCCTTGTCGTTACAGGGAGTTTGATTGACAGAGAATGGGAACATATTCCGAATTTACTCCATTTCAACACGCAAATTCGCATAGTGAATGAAGGAGGAGAACAAACTTCGGATGCGCAATCCTTGATTGTGAACGATGCCGATGCTGCTACAATTTATATTTCGATTGCCACGAATTTCAAGAACTACACCAATGTCAGTGATAATGCGGAGCAAAAAGCCAAAGCATATTTGACGAACATTTCAAAATCTTACGAACAGATCAAAAGCGATCATATCGCCTATTACCAAAATCAATTCAATCGTGTTTCGTTGGATTTAGGCAAAACGAAACAATCGGAAAAGCCCACCGAAACAAGGATTTTAGAGTTTTCCGAAAATTTTGACCCTTCATTGGCCGCGATGTATTTTCAGTTTGGTCGTTATTTGTTGATTTCGTCCTCGCAACCGGGCACGCAACCTGCGAATCTGCAAGGTGTCTGGAATCCGAATGCAGGTTCACTTCCTGCGTGGGATAGTAAATACACCACAAATATCAATGTAGAGATGAACTATTTGCCTGCTGAAGTTACGAACTTGAGCGAGTGCCACGATCCATTTTTGCAATTGATTCGTGATGTGAGTGAAACCGGACAAAGCACGGCGAGAGATATGTATGGTTGTCGAGGTTGGGCATTGCATCACAATACCGATTTATGGCGCATAACAGGTGCTGTTGATTACAACCCTTGTGGCGTTTGGCCTACGTGTAATGCTTGGTTTGCTGCGCATCTTTGGGAACGCTATCGCTACACCGGCGACAAAAAATTTCTGGAATCTGTTTATCCTATTCTTAAATCAGCCTGCGAATTTTATTTCGACTTCTTGTCGAAAGACCCGAAAACAGGCTATTTGGTGGCATCTCCATCCAATTCTCCGGAAAACAATCCGGGTTTAGGCACCTGCGAAGAACATCGTCCCGATGGTTCAACAATCCAACGTCAAGTCGCTATTTTCAGCGGTATTGCGATGGATAATCAAATGATTTTTGATTTGTTGATGAATACGGCATCGGCTGCATCGGCTTTGGGAATGGATGCGGATTTTGCGAAAGAGGCGATTGAAACGGCAAAAAAACTTCCTCCTATTCATATCGGGAAATACGGACAAATTCAAGAATGGTTGGAAGATTGGGATCGTGAAACCGATGAACATAGGCACATTTCCCACTTATGGGCTCTCTTTCCGGGCAATTCGATTTCGCCGTATTCACAGCCCGAAATGTTTTCGGGAGCACTGAAAACGCTGGAAGGGCGCGGAGATGTGAGCACCGGTTGGTCGATGGGCTGGAAAGTGTGTTTTTGGGCACGCGCTTTGGACGGAAATCACGCCTACAAGCTCATTCAAGACCAACTCACGTTAATTCATCCGAGGCTCAAACTCGGCTATAGAGGAGGAACCTACACCAATTTTTTCGATGCGCATCCTCCCTTTCAAATTGACGGTAATTTCGGATGTACTGCCGGAATTGCGGAAATGCTGATGCAAAGCCACGACGATGCTTTGCACGTATTGCCTGCGCTTCCTGATGTGTGGAGCAACGGAACAGTAAGTGGTTTATGCGCTCGCGGAGGATTTGTTATTGAAGATTTAACGTGGAAAAATGGCGACGTTCACACACTCACGATTCGTTCAACGTTGGGTGGAAACCTGCGTATTCGTTCACACTCCAAATTGCATCAAAACAATGCGGAATGTTCGTTTGCACAAGGCGAGAACCCCAATCATTTGATGCATTCGGCAAAACTATTACCTCCTGTAATTGTTGATCAAACCAAGATTAAAGACGTTGTATTGAAACCGTCGTTTTTATACGATATTCCCACAGATGCGGGGAAAACATACACGTTTTCGCGTTAAATCACAACATTCACGATCTTTTTCGGAACGATAATCATTTTCTTCGGCGCACCTCCATTCAGCCATTTTTGCGTGTCTGCGTGAGCGAGAACGGCTTTTTCGATCTCCATATTGGGCATATCTATCGGCAATTCGAGCATAAAGCGAGTTTTGCCATTGAATGAAATCGGATAGGTAAATGTATTTTCTACAACGTATTTTTCTTCGAATTTGGGGAATGTTGCTTGCGATATTGTCGTAGCGGTGTTATGCGCAACGCCCTTACATTTCGCCCACAATTCCTCTGCAATATGCGTTCAACATTCGGCTAACTTCTGTAGCCTCAATACCTAAACTATCTTTATCTACCTCTGAAATATATCCTAAATCTTTGGATAAGATGATAAAATTGCGAATTTCTTCTAAAGAACCTTGTGATATATTGTAGAAACTATCATCTTCTATTTTACGAATGGTTTTATGCAACACTTTCCATTCTTCGGCAGTAGGATTTTCGTCGGACACGCTGAAATCTCCGTCGTTCGGATGATACAGCCTCCACGTCTTTTTCAGAAAACGAAAAACCCCCTCAATGCCTTGCGTATCCCAGGGTTTGGATTGTTCGAGTGGTCCTAAAAACATCTCGTACATGCGCAAGGTGTCTGCTCCGTATTTCTCTACCAAATCATCGGGATTTTGCACGTTATACATAGATTTCGACATCTTCTCAATCTCGTGTCCACACACATATTTGCCGTCTTCCAAGATAAATTCCGCATTGGCAAAATCGGGTTGCCATTGCTTGAATTTTTCGGTATCTAAAATATCATTTTCCACAATGTTAATATCCACGTGAAGTTGCTGAACCTCGTAATTGGTGCGGAGATTGTAAGACACAAACGTATTCGTTCCCATCACACGATACACGAAATTCGATCGTCCTTGAATCATTCCTTGATTGATGAGCTTCTGAAAAGGCTCGTCTTTACAGGCTATTCCGATATCGAACAAGAACTTATTCCAAAAGCGTGCGTAGATCAAGTGTCCTGTTGCGTGCTCTGTTCCTCCGATGTAGAGATCCACGTTTTGCCAGTATTGACAGGCTTCTTGACTGACAAGTTCATTTGGATTTTGCGCGTCCATATAGCGCAGATAATAGGCAGAAGAGCCTGCAAACCCGGGCATAGTCGAGGTTTCGAGTGGATAGCCGTCTTTATTTGTCCAGTTTTTCGCACGTGCCAAAGGTGGTTCGCCACTCTCCGTTGGAAGATATTTATCCACTTCGGGAAGTTGCAAAGGAAGTTCGCTTTCGTCCAAAGGATAGGGCATTCCGTCTTTGTAGTAGATCGGGAAAGGTTCTCCCCAGTAGCGTTGACGACTGAAAATCGCATCACGCAAACGATAGTTGGTCTTGCCTTTTCCAATGCCCATTTCCTCTACTTTTTTCACAACCGTAGCAATGCCGTCTTTCACACTCAATCCATCAATAAACTCGGAGTTCATCATGATTCCGTCTTTCGCTTCAAACGCCTCTTCTGTGATGTCGCCACCCGCTACCACCTGTATAATCGGCAGGTTGAAGTGTTTTGCAAACTTGTAGTCGCGACTGTCGTGTGCAGGAACAGCCATAATCGCGCCGGTTCCGTAGCCTGCCAGCACATAATCGGAGATCCAAATCGGGATTTTTTTTCCGTTCAACGGATTGAGCGCATAGCTCCCTGTGAACACCCCTGTAACTTTGTTTACCTCCGTCTGACGCTCACGTTCAGAGCGGTTTTTAGCCCATTTCACGTATTCCTCTACGGCTTGTTTTTGTTCGGACATAGTCAAGGTTTCTATCAACTCGTGTTCGGGACAAAGAACCATAAACGTTGCACCAAATATCGTATCTGCACGGGTCGTAAAAATATCCAAAACCGTGTCACTGTTCGCAATTTGGAATTTCATCTCGCAACCGATGGATTTTCCAATCCAATTGCGTTGAATATCTTTCAGAGATTCGCTCCAATCAATCGTTTCCAATCCTTGCAAAAGCCTTTCTGCGTAGGCAGACACACGCAATGCCCATTGTTGCATAGGCTTGCGTTCGACAGGATAGCCGCCACGAACCGACAAGCCATTGCTGACCTCATCGTTTGCCAAAACCGTTCCAAGTTTCGGACACCAATTCACGGTTGTTACCGACAAATACGCCAAGCGATAGTTCATCAAAACTTTCTGCTGTTCGGTTTCCGAAAAGGCGTTCCATTCTTCCGCAGTGAAATTCATCGGCTCTGTGCAAACCGCATTCAGCCCGTCATTTCCATACTTCGGAAAATTTTCTTCCAATTCCGAAATCGGGCGTGCCTGTTGTGTATCCAAGCAATAATAACTTCCGAAAAGTTTCAAAAACGTCCATTGTGTCCAATGATAATAGGCGGGGTTGCAGGTTCTCACTTCACGCTCCCAATCAAAGGAAAGCCCTATTTTATCTAATTGTTCACGATAGCGTGCGATATTTTTTTCGGTTGTAATTGCAGGATGTTGTCCGGTTTGAATGGCGTATTGTTCCGCAGGTAAACCGTAGGCATCGTAGCCCATCGGATGCAACACGTTGAACCCTTTCAAACGTTTGTAGCGCGAATAGATGTCGCTTGCGATATAGCCCAACGGATGCCCTACGTGCAAGCCCACTCCGGAAGGATAAGGAAACATATCCAACACATAATATTTCGGTTTTTTCGGATCGTTTTCGACTTTGAAAATTTTATTCTCCGCCCAATACTTCTGCCATTTGCCTTCGATTTCTCGGAAATTATACTCCATGGTTTTTGATTTTTTTGCAAAGATACATAAAAATTACGAATTACGAATTACGAATTACGAATTATTTTGTATTTCAACTATTTTTAACATAGAAACAGTTGAACGATTCAACAACTCAACAGTTAAAAAGAAAATGAAACTCTGTTTCATTTTTTTTCGTATCTTTGCAACAAAAAAAATCGTATGATAACTATCCATTCTTCCAAATGCACACGTTGCTTTCATTGTGTGAATATCTGCCCTGCGGGGATTTTCACGGTATCTCAAGAAAAATCTGTGGAGATTAAAGGTCCTCATCGCTGTATTCGTTGCGGACATTGTGTCGCAGCTTGTGAGGCTTGTGCGATTGCTCACGAACTCTTCCCTCCTGAAAAAGTCCACGACATTGATTTTTCCAAACTTCCCACTCCGGAACAAACATTGTTGCTCATCCGCAAACGTCGCTCCAACCGTGCGTTTTCAAAAAAATCTGTTCCCGAAGAATTTTGGAAACTCATCCTCGAAGCCGGACATCGTGCGCCCACTGCAAGCAATGCGCAAAAGGTCGGTTTCACGCTGATTACAGACCCCGAAAAACTCAAACTCGTTACAGAATTTACACTAAATACGTTTGAAGCCACTGTTAAACGTGTGGATAATTTCTTTTTTCGCCCGTTCTTAAAACGTTTTATGCCTAACGTTTACAACTATATCCCGATGTTCAAAAAAACACGTCGCGACTATCGAGAAAAAGGCAAAGACGGCATCTTGCGTGGTGCAACATCATTGATTTTTATACACGCTCCGAAGGAATTGTTGTATAGTCGTGATGATTGCAATTTGGCTTATCAAAATGCCTCTTTGATGGCGGAAAGCCTTGGTGTATCTCAATTCTACACCGGTTTCGTTCTTCGTGCCGTTCGTCAGAAAAAAGGTAAATTAGAGGAATTGCTCGGCATCAATGGTACGATTTACGCAGGATTAGCGTTGGGAATGCCCTTGTTTGAATGTACGAAATATATAGACCGAAAGGAAATTTCTTTGAATAGATTTTAGGGATTTCAATCGCAAGGAGATTGCGGGTCAAGCCCGCAATGACGACTATTAGGCAATGTGCATTAACCATTAACCATTAACCATTAACCGCTATACCTCATCCTCAAACTGCGATTCCGCACTATCTATTGTCTTCGTGCAGTCGAATTCATCCGTAACTCCAAAAGGACGTTCGAAATCGCCCTGATACAGGTTGATTGTCTTATCGTCGAAAACTTTCTTCATATAGATTGCCCAAACCGGCAGAGCCATATTTGCACCTTGTCCCAAATCCATTCTGCGGAAGTGTATAGAGCGCACCTCTCCTCCTACCCATACGCCTGTAACAAGCGTGGGAGTAAGTCCCATAAACCATCCGTCGGAATTGTTTTGCGTAGTTCCTGTTTTTCCTGCGATAGGTGCCGTGATTCCGTATTTGTAGCGCAAACGAACACCTGTTCCTCCATCAACAACACCCTGCATCAACTTCGTTGTTACGTAAGCCGTTCGTGCACTCATCGCCTCGTTTTGCTCGGGAGAAAAACGTTCCAAAATCACACCGTTACGGTCTTCTATCGAAGTAATGAACATCGGCTTGATAAAGATGCCTTTGTTGGCGTAGGTTGCCATCGCTCCGACCATCTCATACACCGAAAGGTCGCACGTGCCTAAGCAAACAGAGGGAACAGCATCTATCGGACTTGTAATGCCCATTCCTCGAACCAAATTCACAACGGACTGCGGAGAAAAACGCTTGATTAAGTATGCAGAAACATAGTTCACCGAGTTTGCCAACGCCCATTTCAGCGTAACCATTTCGCCTTCACGCATATCTTTTCCGGAATTTTTCGGACACCAATCGGGCAGATTCGGCTGTTCCACGCAAACTTTCACATTCGGGACTTCCGAACAGGGACTAAACTCGCCTTCCGACAATGCCATTGTGTAAACAAACGGCTTGAACGTAGAGCCTACTTGACGGCGTGCTCCGGTAACATTGTCGAACTGAAAATAATCGTAGTTGATGCCTCCCACGTAGGCTTTAACGTGTCCTGTTTGTGGCTCAACCGACATCATTCCGCAATGTAAAAACCATTTGTAATACACCAACGAATCCCAAGGGCTCATCACCGTATCTTTCATTCCTTCCCAAGTAAAAACCCGCATCTCAACAGGCTTTTGAAATTCTTTTTCGATATCCGACTGCGACATTCCCTCATCTCTCAAACCTTGATAACGGGCAGATTGTTTCATTGCCTGTATTAAAAAATTTCGTCGAGTTTCTTCCGTAATATCGGTGAATGGAGCATTTTTCGCACTTTTCATCGTGGAATAAAACGCAGGTTGCAAGTCTTTCCCGATATGTTCCGCAACAGCTTGTTCTGCGTAGCTTTGCATACGAGAATCTATCGTTGTATAAATCCTCAAACCGTCTTTGTAAAGGTTGTATTTCGTGCCATCGGGTTTGCGGTGATTATCGCACCATTCCGTGAGATAGGTTCGTAGATATTCACGAAAATACGTTGCCAATCCCGCCTTATGGTCTTGCGGTTTGAACCTCGACATATCCAGCGGTCGTTGGCGGATTTCCTCGTATTCTTCATCGGAGATATAGCCCGCTTTTCGCATCTGACTCAACACAACTTCTCTGCGCAAGGTAGCACGTTCGGGATTTCGCAAAGGACTGTAATACGATGGTGCTTTCAAAATTCCTATCAACAGTGCTGCTTCCTCTATTTTCAAGGAGTCGGGCGTAGTCGCAAAATAGGTGTTTGCGGCTGTTTTGATGCCGAACGAATTGTTTCCGAAATCCACCGTGTTCAAGTACATCACAAGAATTTCCTCTTTGGTATAGTTGCGTTCCAATTTCGCTGCGATAACCCATTCTTTCAGTTTTCTGAACACTACGGCAATTTTATTTTGTCGTTTGCGAGGAAAGAGATTTTTCGCTAATTGTTGTGTGATCGTACTTCCACCGCCTGCGCCACTTTTTCTCCCAATCACGGTTTTTCCGAGAACACGAGCGAGTGCTTTCGCATCAATGCCCGAATGGCGGTAGAAACGCGCGTCTTCCGTAGCAATCAAAGCATTTACCAAATGAGGCGAAAGGGTTGCATAGTCCACATTACTGCGGTTTTCCACATAGTATGTTCCCAACACTTTTCCATCGCTCGAAATAATCTCCGTAGCCAAGTTGCTGCGAGGATTTTCCAACTCCTCGAACGATGGCATAAAGCCGAACAGTCCGATAGAGATACCGAGGAAAAGCAGAATGATGAATGCCCAAAAGCCGGCAAAAATCAGCCAAAGTTTTTTTATGGGGGACATACTTTTTTTCATTTTGTGATTGTTTGATATTATCAACCGACAAAAATACAAAAATTTTTTGTAAAAAGCAAATAAGAGGGGGATTTACAAATCTTCCAAAGAGAGTCCAATGTGTTGAACGGTATATGTTTCAAATTTAGAAGAAAGATTTTTGGATTTTTCTTTCAGCGTGTTGATGTTGATTTTTGATTTTTGACGTTTTACTTCGAAAAACGAAATGCGTTTTTTCAAATCATTTACCGCAACAATATCAATTTCGTTACTATTCCCGCTCTCCCAATAATTTCCTATCATCGAAAAATTTCGACTTTCGATGAGTTTTTGTGTGAAGTATTTTTCCAAAATCTTTCCACTATACGTTTTGTAATCCCGCTCAACAATTTCCCGAACATAGCCATAATTGCCGATTTCAATAGCACTTGCATACTTGTAGATAAAACGAAACCAGAAATTCAAAAAATTATCTTCAATCGCATACTTCACTTGTTTGGAGGCAGGTTTGGCAAAAATAGGACGATTTTTTCGGATTAAATTAAAATCTTGTTCCAATCGTTCTAAATATCCTCCGATAGAGATATTTAGAACAGACTCCATTTCTCCTCTTGTGTTTTTTGATGAAGCAATCAGCGACAAAATCGAAAAATAAATCCCATAATCTTTTCCAAATTCTTCAATTAAAACCTGCTTACCCTCTTCCAAAAAATAAGATTCTTCTCGAAAAATTTCATTCAACATTTTCTTTAACGTAAAACATTTTTTGTTTACGAAAAATTCCACATATTTCGCCACACCGCCTGTAAACAGATAGAATGCGAGCAAGTCTTCTGCCGAATACTGAGGGTGATAATCATTCAAAATTTCTTTGATGGTTTGAATATCGAACGCACGTATCACAATCTTTTCGGTTTGCCGGGCAAACAAAGGTTCTTTCGAATGTTCAAAAATTTTCTTCATCATGGAATACATCGAACCGCAGAGTATCAAGTTGATGTGACTGTCATTTTTATGGCTGTCCCAGATATTTTGCATATCGCTGTAAATGCTTGGTTGAATGCTGTAAAATTCTTGAAATTCATCGAAGACAACAGTAAAACGGCGTGTTTTCGACAAGTCCATCAAGTAAGCGAATAAAGCTTTGATGCTTCGTATTTCTCCGAAAATTTGAACCTGCAATGCGCTTTCGATCTCTCGAACAAATTCTTCGCAAAGTAACGCTTCACTTTTTCTCGAAACAAATAGATAAACCGCAGGAATTTTTTCGATCACTTTTTTCAAGAGAGCCGTTTTTCCAATCCGTCTTCGTCCGACGACCATCGTCATTTGTGCCGAATTTGTCGAATTTTTCCAAATTTGGTTAAAACATCGAACTTCCTTTTGCCTATTGTAGAATTTCATATTCAATCAATTATATTATTTTATTCCGAATTGCAACCGCGGTTGCAGTAACCGCCTTTGCAATTGCAAAGATACAACAAATTATTGAATTTAGCAAATTTGGGATTAAAAAAACACCACGATGGATTTACCCTCTCACCAATCCAAAATCAACTTCCGCCGAATGGTTTTGCGGAAAGACTTCCAAGTATATCCGTCCTACTTCTTGAAATAATAGAAAAATAAAACAGGATTGTCGTCTTCTGTGATTTCCGTTCGGAGTTTGTTGATCAATGAACTTGTTTTCCCTTCATAGTGTTTTTTTGTGTAGTCGTTTTCTTCAAAACAATC
>QMCD01001040.1_pt1 | contig 18478 bp, 15 predicted proteins | sample 1821841 | NCBI WGS metagenome assembly QMCD01 (sample SAMN01991225, study PRJNA193472) | Termite gut metagenome, whole genome shotgun sequencing project. | isolation source: worker | host: Macrotermes natalensis
AACACCAGTGTAAGCGGCCCCGGCCAAAAGGCCTCGGCCAGCGCCCACGCTTGGCTTGGGATGTCCCGCGCCACAGTGCCCAGCACGTCCGCATTCTCGATGTGGACGATGAGGGGATTGTCCTGCGGGCGGCCCTTGGCTTCAAAAATCCGGGCCACCGCCTCATCGCTGAAAGCATTGGCCGCAAGGCCGTACACGGTTTCAGTAGGCATGCCCACCACCTGGTTATACTGTATCAGCTTTGCCGCCGCCGTGATGAACGCCTTGCTTGCCGCGCCTATTTTTGTTTCCATCCAGACCGCATCACGCACCGGCGGCCTGCAATCTTTCCGCCTGGTCCGCCGCCGTCAGCGGGTCAATCAGTTCATCCAGCGCACCCGACAAAACGGTGTCCAGCTTGTACAGTGTCAGGCCAATGCGGTGGTCGGTAACCCGGCCCTGCGGGTAGTTGTAAGTGCGGATACGCTCGCTGCGGTCACCGCTGCCCACCTGACTGCGGCGAGTTGCGTCAATCTCGCTTTTTTGGGCATTTTGCTTTTCCGCCAGCAGGCGGCTGCGCAGAACCTTCATCGCCTTGTCGCGGTTTTTGTGCTGACTACGCTCGTCCTGGCACTCCACCACCGTGCCGGTGGGCAAATGGGTAATGCGAATAGCACTGGAGGTTTTGTTCACGTGCTGCCCCCCCGCGCCGGACGAACGGTAGGTATCCACCTTCAAATCGGCGGGGTTAATGTCGATGTCCACTTCCTCGGCCTCTGGCATCACCGCCACGGTGACGGCGGAGGTGTGGATGCGACCTTGGGTTTCCGTCTCAGGTACACGTTGCACACGGTGGGTGCCGGCCTCGTACTTCATGCGGCTGTACACGCCGTCGCCCTCCACGCTGAATTCCACTTCCTTCATGCCGCCCAGTTCGGTTTCGTTGGCACTCAAAATCTCAATGCGCCAGCCCCGCTTTTCGGCATACATGCTGTACATGCGGAACAGGCTGTGGGCGAACAGCGCGGCTTCCTCGCCGCCGGTGCCGCCCCGTATCTCCATAATAACGCTGCGCTCGTCGTTTTCATCCTTTGGCAGCAATAAAATGCGCAGCTGGGCGGACAATTCATCCATCTTCGCGCGGTTTTCTTCCAGTTCTTCTTTTGCCAGTTCTTTTAGTTCCGCATCACCGCCGGTGTCTTCCAGCAGGGTTTTGGCTTCCTCGCAGGCGCCCTTGGCACGGCTGTAGGCAGTGTAGGCTTCCACAAGCGGGGTAAGCTCCTTGTAATCCTTCATCAGCGCGCGGTATTGGGCCGCGTCGCTCACCACGCCCGGGTCTTGCAGGCGGCGGTTGATTTCCTCATAGCGGCTTCGCACCGCGTCCAGCTTGTCAAACATCGAAGGGCTTCCCTCATCTTTTCAGCGGGACAAACTGCCCGTCCCGCTCCAATTTCTTGATATTTTTCTCTATTTTTGTGCGTGGCAGCATCACTTCCCGGCCACACTTTTCGCAGCGGATACGAAAGTCCATTCCCACGCGCAAAACGGCAAAGCGTTCACCCCCGCAGGGGTGCTGCTTGCGGGCAATAATGGTGTCCCCCACTTGAACGTCCACAGTGCGCTCCTCCTGTTACGCCAACAGCAGTATCAGTCCAAAATCTCCCCCTCGGTGGGCCCGCCGGCGGCGTTGGCTTCGTCGGTATCCAGGTGCACAGCGGGGGCAAAGCTGTCGCTCACGCGGGCCACCACATCGTCAAAAACCAGGCGGCGGCCATTTGCCCCGCAGGCAATTTTAATGTTAGCGCCGTTCTCAATGCCCCATTCCGCTGCCGTCTTTGTGTCCAAATGCGCGTGGCGTTTGGCGGCCACGCAGCCCTCGCTCAATTCAATCTCACCCTTTGGCCCCACCACCTTTATGGCACCGGAACCGGCCACGTCGCCGCTTTCCCGCACAGGGGCTGCCACACCCAAGGCACGCGCGTCGGTCAGGCTAATCTCAACTTGGGTGGCGCCGCGGCAGGGGCCTAAAATCATCACACCGGTAATCTCTTTTTTGGGGCCCACCAGCGATACTCTTTCCTCGCTTGCGTACTGCCCCGGCTGCGATAAACCCTTTTTGATGTGCAACTCATGCCCGGGGCCAAACAGGGTGTCCAGGTCGGCCTTGCTCACGTGCACATGCCTTGCCGATGTTTCTATCATGATTTTACGCATATTATATACCCCCAAGAGAAATAATTTACAATTTTTCCTGTTTAGTATATCATGAAACCAATAGAGTGGAAAGGGTTTCAGATTGTATTCGCTGTGGGGGAATTTTGATGCCTGAAAATGATTGGAACAAATTAAAAGCCGAGTGCATGGCCTGCACACGCTGCGGCCTGTGCGAAACCCGTACCAACGTGGTGTTTGGCACCGGGCCCACCCATGCCGAGGTGATGTTGGTTGGCGAGGGCCCCGGTGCGCAGGAGGACGAGCAGGGCCTGCCCTTTGTGGGGCGCAGCGGCAAGCTGCTGGATGTATATTTGGACACCATCGGCCTTTCACGGCAGAATAACGTGTTCATCGGCAACATTGTAAAGTGCCGCCCGCCTGGCAACCGCGACCCTTTGCCCGAGGAAGAGGACGCCTGCCTGCCTTGGCTGCGGGCGCAATTCAAGCTCATCCGCCCCAAAATTGTAATGTGCTTGGGCCGGGTGGCGGCCAAAAAGCTGTATAAGCCAGACATTGCCATTACCAGAGAGCATGGCCAGTGGACGGAGAAAAACGGCGTGTGGTTCACTGCCACGCTGCACCCCGCCGCCCTGCTGCGCAACCCCAGCCAAAAGCCGCTGGCCTTTGAAGACTTCGCCAGCCTGCGGGAGAAAATCAAGGAGGTGTGCACCTACGAAGACGCACCCTCAACTAATGACTAATGACTAGTGACTAACGACTATATAAACGATATCTGGTTGCTTTTGGGCAGGTGCGAAAGGGCGCCTGCCCTTTCCATTGCCTCCACCACTGCGCTGCTTACCCCGGTGGCCTGCTGCAATTCCTCGATGGATAGATACTTCTGCCCCGCGATGGTGGCGCTTTCCAGCGCGGTGGCCGCTGTTTCGCCCACGCCCTTTAGCGCGCTGAAGGGCAGACGCACCTTGCCATCCTCCACCACGTAACGCTTGGCAAGGCTTTTGCCCAACTCAATGGGCAAAAACGCGTAGCCACGGCACAACATCTCATTCGTAAGCTGCAGCGATGTGAGCATGTCCTCGTTTTTGGCAGATTTTTCCTCCCGCAGCCTGGCCTGAATCATATCAATGTGCTGCTTTGCCACGGCCTTGCCACGGGTAGCCGCTTCATAGTCAATGTCCTCGCCGCGCACGGTGAACCAAGTGGCGTAAAACTCCACCGGGTAGTTAATTTTAAACCACATCATGCGGATGGCCGCGATGAGATAGGCCACCGCGTGTGCCTTTGGGAACATATATTTGATTTTGCGGCAACTGTCCAAATACCACTGCGGCACGCCGCAGCCGCGGAGGGCGGCCTCCACCCCATCGGGGAAGCCGTTTTGCGCCACTTTGCCCTTGCGGGTTAGTTCCATTACGTCAAAGGCCATTTTAGGCGCCACGCCCTTGTGTATCAGCTCCGTCATAATGGAGTCGCGCGTACCGATTACCTCCGAAATGGTGCACACGCCATCGCGTATCAACTCCTGCGCATTGCCGCTCCACACGTCGGTGCCGTGCGAAAGCCCGGAGATTTGTATCAAATCGCCAAAGTTTTTGGGCTGGGCTTCCACCAGCATCTGCCGCACAAAATTGGTGCCCAGCTCCGGTATGCCAAAGGTACCGGTCTCGCTGCCAATGTCCGCCTTGCTAACCCCCAGGGCCTTTGGCGACACCAAAAGGCTGACGACATCCGGTGAATTCATCGGCACGTCGTCCATCTTAACGCCAGTACTGTCCTCCAAGTACTTATAGATAGTGGGCACGTCGTGGCCCAACTCGTCCAGTTTCAGCAGGGTGTCGTGCAAATATTTAAACTCAAAGTGGGTGGTGATTACGCCCTTGTCCTTGTCGTCAGCGGGGTGCTGAATGGGGCAAAAGTCGTAGATATCGTGGTTCGAGGGCACTACCACCATGCCGCCGGGGTGCTGGCCGGTAGTGCGCTTCACCCCGGTGCAGCCAATAACCAGGCGGTTCTGCTCGGCGCCGCTCACCACCTTGTCCCGCTCTTCCAGATATTTTTTCACGTAGCCAAAGGCGGTTTTGTCCTGTAAGCCGCTTACGGTGCCCGCCTTGAAGACGAACTCCTTGCCAAACAATTCTTCAGTGTAGCGGTGGGCTTGGGCCTGATACTCGCCGGAAAAGTTGAGGTCGATATCTGGTTCCTTGTCGCCGTCGAAGCCGAGGAAGGTTTCAAAGGGAATCTCGTTGCCGTCACCCAGCAGTTTTTCGCCGCACACCGGGCAGTTTTTGTCCGGCAGGTCGAAGCCGCTGGCCACCTCGCCATTCAAAAAAAACTCGCTGTGTTTGCAGTTTGGGCACAGGTAATGTGGCGGCAGGGGGTTCACCTCCGAGATGCCCGCAAAGCAGGCCACAGCAGACGAGCCCACCGAACCACGGCTGCCCACCAGGTAGCCGTGCTCCTCGGAGTTTTGCACCAGCTTTTGCGCAATAATGTACAAAACCGCATACCCATGCTGAATGATAGAATCCAGTTCTTTGGTAAGGCGCGTCTCAATCAGTTCAGGAAGCGTCTCGCCATAGCGTTTACGGGCACCGTTCATCGTAATTTGCCGCAGCAGCTCATCGCTGCCTTCAATTTGCGGCGTGAAGGTGCCCTTGGGAATGGGCCGCACTCCGGCGTCAACCATATCCGCAATTTTATTCGGGTTCTCCACCACCACCTCATGGGCTTCTTCCGGCGTCAGGTAGGCAAATTCCACCAGCATTTCATCGGTGGTGCGGTAATAAAGCGGCGCTTGGTGGTCGGCGTCGGCAAAGCCCTTGCCCGCCTGCAAAATGGCGCGGAACACACCGTCCTCCGGCTTCAAAAAGTGCACATCGCCGGTGGCCACCACGGGCTTGCCTGCTGACTTGCCCACCCGCAGAATGGTGCGGTTCATTTCGCACAAGGCCTCAACACCGTCCACCTTGCCGGTGCGCAGCAAAAAATCGTTGTTGCCGTTGGGCATAATTTCCAAATAGTCGTAATAATCGGCAATTCTTATCAGTTCTTCTTCCGTTTTGCCGTCCAAAATTTCCCTGTAAAGCTCTCCTGCCTCGCAGGCGGAACCCACCAGCAGGCCTTCGCGGTAACGGTTGAGCAGGCTGCGCGGCACACGGGGCCCGGCATTTTTGCCGCTGGAGAAATATTGAATGTGGCTGTCTGAAATGATGCGGTACAAATTTTTTAGGCCGACGCTGTTTTTCACCAGCAGCACCATATGGTTCGAGCGGCGCGACAACGCTCGCTTGTTCCCAAGACCCGTGTTGATATCCTCCAGCCGCCGCACACCTTTTTCGGCCAAGCAGCCCAGCATGTGGGCAAAAATATGTGACAGCACTTTGGCGTCATCGGTGGCGCGGTGGTGGTTAAAAGCCGGGGCCGCCGTGTGCTTGGCCAGTGTGTCCAAGCGGTAATTGCGCAATCCTTCGTATAATGCCTGGCCCAGCGGCAGGGTATCAAGGCAGGCACAGTTCACACAAAGCCCTGCGCGCCGGGCGGCGGCTTGGATAAAGCGCAAATCAAAATCGTGGGCGTTGTGTGCCACCAGTACACGCCCGGCCGCAAAGTCTAAAAACGCACACACAGCCTCGTCCTGGCTCGGCGCGCCCACCAACATGTCGTCAGTGATGCCGGTAATCTTCACAATCTCTGCCGAAAGGGGGCGCCCGGGGTCGGCAAAGGTGTGAAAGCTGTCGCTCACTTCGCCATTTTGCAGCATCACAGCACCAATTTCGGTTATCGCGTCCCCCGCGGGGGAAAGCCCAGTGGTCTCAATATCAAACACCACAAAAGCGGTGTCCTTTAGATCGCCGCTGGCCTGCCCCGCCAAAACCGGCACTGTATCGTCCACAAAATAAACTTCCGAACCGTAAATCACCTTAAAATCGGGGTAATCCCTGCGCACAGCGTCACAGGCCAGCATGGCCTCGGGGTAGGCTTGCGCTACGCCATGGTCGGTAATGGCAACGGCCCGGTGCCCAAGCCCCGCCGCCATGTGCACCGCCGCGGTCACGTCGCACAGGCCATCCATGGCGCTCAGCTTGGTGTGCAGGTGCAGCTCCACGCGCTTTTGTACGGCATTGTCCAGCTTGGGCTTCCTTTCCACCCGTAAAACATCGGTGGGCCGTATGGTTACATCATTTGCATAACGGTCGAACCCGCAACTGCCACGCAGCAAAAGGGTGTCGCCCGCGCGCACCCCCTCCAGCTTGCCCATGTGCTCGCCGGGGCGTGCCTGCATTTTCAGTACAATGGAGCTCGTGTAGTCGGTGATAGATACATTGAGAATACGCGAATTGGGGAACTCGCGTATCTCCGAATGAAACACATCTCCCCAGACGGTACACTTGCCGGAAGCTTCGCGCATATTGGCCAGCTCTTGCAGGTTAGCCGGGGCAAACCGCGCACCCAACAGTAGTTCCGGCGGTTTGTCGCTCAACTGCAAGGGGGCGTTTTTCGGTAGGCTCAGCGCCTGCCCGCCCGGTTTTTTCTTCACCGGCGTCTTTTTTTCGGGCTTGTGCCGGCATATTTTCTCCCGCGCTTTCTCGTCCACTTTCAAAAGCACCCGGGGGCGCACACCGGTGCGTTCTTCCAGCAAATCTTCCAGTGCAACGGCAAAGCCCATCTCCTTCAACATGTCCAGCCCATGAGTTACTGTAAGGCTAATTTCCTTTTCAGTAAATTCATGCCCCTCATCGCCTAAATAGCCATTCAGCGGCACACCACGACCTTTCAGCTCTTCCAGCAAAAGCGGCAGGGTTTGGGCGTTCATCTGCGCAAAAGGAAAGGCCACGGAAAGGCGAATCCGACACTGCGGAAAGCGTTTTTTCAGCGCGTCGGCCACCTGTGCTTTGGCCGCCGCGCCAAGGGGCGCGGATCCGCGCAAGCTAATATCCACCGTGGCGGTATCCCGGTGCAAGTGTACGGCCTCCACCGTCATCTCTTCGTAAAAAGGAACGGCAGCAGCGCATTTTTCAATTTCGGGGCAAAGGGCAATCAAGCGCGAAGCCAATTTCCGTCCTCCGTAAGTATTACAACTTTTCTACTTCTTCAACCAACTGAGATATGATATCCCCACGCAGCGTGCGCACCCGTTGCCCACGCACAAACAAAACGGCCTCGTTTTTGCCGCCAGCAATGCCAATGTCGGCCTCGCGGCCTTCGCCAAGGCCATTTACCACACAGCCCATCACCGCCACCTTCAGCCGTTTTTGCAGCCCGGCCAGGCGCCGCTCCACCTCTGCGGCAATCTCTGCCACAGGAATGCCCGTGCGCCCACAGGTAGGGCAGGCAATCACCTCAACCCCGGCTACCGGCAGCCCCGCCGCGCGCAAAATATCATACCCGGCCCGCACCTCCAGCGCCGGTTCCGCCGTAAGCGACACCCGCAGCGTATCGCCAATGCCGTCCAGCAATAGCGCGCCAATACCCACAGCGTTTTTCACAAGGCCGGTCCGGTAAGTGCCGGCCTCCGTCACCCCCAGGTGAAGAGGATAATTGCACTGCTGCGCCAACAGCCGGTAGGCTGCAACCATGCTGGGCACATGGCTGGATTTAATGGAAATAATGATATTGAAAAAGTTTTGCTCTTCCAGCAAGCGCACGTGCGAAAGCGCGCTCTCGCACAAAGCTTCCGGCGTTGGGCCGCCGTATTTTTCCAGCAACTGCGCTTGCAGGCTGCCGCCATTCACTCCCACGCGAATGGGCACCCCGCGCGCGGCGCAGGCCTTGGCTACGGCATGCACTTTGTCCGCTCCGCCAATGTTACCAGGGTTCAGGCGAATCTTATCCACCCCGGCCTCCACACAGGCCAATGCAATGCGCCAGTCAAAGTGGATGTCGGCCACCACCGGGATTGCGAGAGCCTCTTTCAGTGCCGTCACCAGCCGCACATCCTCAGCGCGAGGCACGCTCACCCGTACAATTTGGCAGCCGGCCACCTGCAATTCCAGTGCCTGCCGCACATTGCCTGCAACGTCCGCCGCCGGGACGTTCAGCATACTCTGCACCAAAACAGGGGCATCCCCGCCAATGGCAAGGTTGCCCACCGGTATTTTGCGCGAAGCCCTTCGCATAAGCTCACTCCTTGTTGTGGCGGTTTGCTACGGGGCTAGAATGGTTCCCTGATGCTTGCCCCTAAAAAACCAACCTTTGCACGTCGTTAAAGGACACCACCACCATCAGCAGCATCAAAAGGGCAAAGCCCGCCACATTGATGACCGTTTCATATTTCGGATTCAGCGGCTTTTTGCGAATGCCCTCAATAATGAGCAAAATCAACTTGCCACCGTCCAGCGCGGGCAAGGGCAGCAGGTTCACCACCCCCAGGTTGATGGAGATAAGGGCCAGCAGATTCACCACCGGCTGCCAGCCAACGGTAACCGCACGGCCAATCTCGCTTACAATGCCCACCGGGCCAGACAATTGGTTGATTTGCGTGCGGCCCGTTATAAGGTCGAACAAGGAAAGATAGATAAGCCGTGCGTAGGACAGCATGCCGTTAAAGGATTCCTGCAACACTGTGCCGAAGGTTTTTTCCTGCGCCCACACCTTGAAACCAAGGTCAAGATACTCATAAGGCTGGCCCGTGGCTTCATTGATAATGACCTCGCCGTCCTGGTCATAGGCTACCTTGGGCTCAAAAGTAACGGCATCAAGTTGCACCGTTTCATCGCCGCGCTTCACCTGTAAATCCAACGTACCATTTTGAGTGCGCAGGAATTCATACTGCATATCGTCGTAAACAAACACCTGGCGGCCATTCACCCGCTGGATAACGTCCCCTTCCACAAGGCCGGTATCCTTGTTCAGTACCTCGGCAATTTCCAGGCTGGCAATTACCGGCGTGCCCAGGGCGGTTAGCATCACCAGCGCCAAAAAGCCCAGCACAAAATTCATAAAGGCCCCGGCCGCAACCACGATTATCCGCTTCCATATTTTGGTATTATTATAGCTGCGCGTGTCATCGCTGGGGCTGTCCTCCCCGGCCATGCTTACAAAGCCGCCAATGGGAAGCAGCCGCAGGCAATAGCGCGTCTCCCCCTTGCCCAGCTTTAAAATGGCCGGGCCCATGCCCAGGGAAAACTCGTCCACGCGGATGCCGCTGCGCTTAGCGGCGATAAAATGCCCCAGTTCGTGGAAAAATATCACTGCGCCGAATACCAGCACAGCCGCCACAATAACCAGAAATATTGTCATGTCATTCCTTTCTTGGGCAAGCAGGCTTTATGCGAACATATGTTATTTGCGCTTGGCAGGTTGGCGGAATATAACTCTAAGCCATTTCGCGAACATAGGCGCGGGCCTGTGCGTCGCAGGCATACACGTCGTCTAAATCGTAGGTTCCGGCGTAGCTGTCGGTTTCCACACAGCCTTCCACAAGGCGGCCAATGTCCATAAAGCCTATTTCATCCCGCAGGAACAGGGCCACCGCTTCCTCGTTTGCACCATTGGCAGCGCAGGGGGCAAGGCCGCCCCTCTCCGCCGCTTTGCGGCAGGCGGCAAGGCAACGGAAGGTCTCTTCGTCCGCCCGGCCCAACTGCAAGCCAGTCAGGGCCGTAAAATCCAGCTCCGGCGCAGAAGAAGGCAACCGTTGTGGCCACGTGAGGGCATAATGGATGGGCAGGCGCATATCGGGTATACCCAGTTGCGCCAGAATAGAATGGTCAGCAAACTGTACCATGGAATGGATGATGCTTTCGCGCTGTACCACAATTTCGATATCGGCAGCGGGCAGGCCAAAAAGCCACATGGCCTCAATCAGTTCCAGCCCCTTGTTCATCATCGTGGCAGAATCAATGGTGATTTTCGGGCCCATGTTCCAGTTTGGGTGCGCCAGGGCTTGTTTCTTGGTAACACCGGTAAGTTCCGCCGCCGTCTTGCCATAAAAGGGCCCGCCAGACGCGGTAAGCAGTATCTTTGTGAGGGATTTTGGGGCCTGCGGGTCTTGCAGGCATTGGAAGATGGCGCTGTGCTCACTGTCCACCGGCAGCAGCTTGGCACCCGACTTTTGCATTTCTCTGGCTACCAAAATGCCGCCCGCCACCAAGCTCTCCTTGTTGGCCAGCGCAACATTCACCCCACGGGCCAGCGCGGCCAGTGTAGCGCCCAGCCCCGCAATGCCCACAATGGCGTTCAGCACCACGTCGGCCTCCGCCTGCTCTGCCAGTTTGCGGGGGGCGTCCACCCCAATCAAAACAGACGGAGCGCCCGCCATGTTCGCAAGACGGGCTGAAAGCGCGCGCCCGGCGGCTTCTTCCACCACACCCACCAGCCGCGGGTGAAACTCCCGCACCTGCTCTTCCAGCAAATCCACCGAGCGGCAGGCGCAAAGGGCTGTCACGTCATATTCCATTTTCCGCGCAACATCAAGGCTTTGCCGCCCAATTGAGCCTGTGCTGCCCAGCAGCGCAATCTTTTTTGCCACAGTTTCTTCCTTGTTTATTGATGTCAGTAAGGTTCACAGGCGGAAATGGTAAAACAGCGCCGTTACCACCATGCTCACCAACGGCGCAATGAAGAGGAGACTGTCGAAACGGTCTAAAATTCCACCGTGGCCAGGAAAGATTGTGCCGAAATCCTTAATACCACACTGCCGCTTCACCGCCGAGGCGAATAAATCGCCGACGACACCCAGCACCGAGGCGACAGCGCCCAGCAGCACCACAAGAACATAGTATGCGCCGCGCACCCGCTCGAAGCCCATCAGGCGGCCCACCAGCTGCACATACACCAGTGTTACCACTAGCCCCAGCACCATGGAGCCTAAAAGCCCGCCAATGGCGCCCTCCACCGTTTTGTGCGGGCTAACCGCCGGCGCCAGCTTGTGCTTGCCAAAGGCACGCCCGGCAAAATAGGCGAAAGTATCACCGCCCCAGGCGTAGGCCATTATTAGCAACATAAAATATACGGCGTCGAAGCCATATTCCGCCTTTGGCAGCAGCCTTTTCAGGTAGATGAGGGAATAAAAACAGAACACCACCACGGCGGCAAACACCGCAATGCCCGCAAGCCGGGCAAAGTTTACGGTGTCGAAGCGGACAACCACACACAGCGCCAAAAATAGCACGAACAAATAGCCTGCAGGCCGCAGGGCGGCGTACACCATGGGATAGTCGGAAAACATTACCAAAAGGGCCATGGCCATAAAGCCAGCCAGCACATACGCGTCCTTTTTGCCAAAGCCATAGGCGCTGAACAACTCGTGAATGGCAACGAGGCACGCGGCCGAAAAAGCCAAGTTGAAGATGATGGTGTCGTAGAAGAAAAGCACCGCCGCAAGCAGCGCCAGCGCCACCGCCGACGTGAGTATCCTTGTCTTCATTGCCCACCTTCCCTCTTTCAAAAAAATGCCGCGCACCCGCGCGGCGGCACATGGCAGAGTCTTTTTTTAACCTGCTTCCAAGAATACACACCCTGTACCTGTATTTACAGCTCCATAATTTCCTTTGTTTTTGCCTCACAAATTTTGTCCACTTCTTTTGTGAAGCGGTCGGTCATCTTCTGCATCTCTACTTCCAAATCCTTCTGGTCGTCCTCGGTAATTTCGCTTTTCTTTTTCATTGCTTTAAAGGCGTCCAAAGCTTCGCGGCGCGCATTGCGCACCACCACCTTGGCTTCCTCACCCAGCTTCAGCACATCTTTGCTTAATTGTTTGCGGCGCTCTTCGGTGGGCGACGGGAAAACCAACCGCATCACCTTGCCGTCGTTAGTGGGGTTGATGCCAATGTCGCTTGTCAAAATGGCGCGCTCAATTTCCCGCATCAAGCTGGCATCCCAAGGGGCAATGGTTAAAATGCGGGCTTCGGCCACGGCCACAGCCGCCACCTGCTGTATGGGTGTGGGCGTGCCATAATAGTCCACCGAAACTTTGTCAAGGACAGCCGGATTTGCCCGGCCCGCGCGGATAGCCCCCAGTTCCTTGTCCAAATGCCGCAGGGCCTTTTCCATTTTTGCCTCGTAGGGCTTCGTGGTTTCACTGGCCATGTCAACAACTCCTTTTATATAAGCTGTGGCTTTATGCCGGAAAGGTCTCACAAACCAGCGTGCCAATATCCTGCCCTTGTGCCGCCCGCATAATGTTGTCTGCGTCCAGAATGTCGAACACCAAAACGGGCAGGTTATTGTCGCGGCACATGGCTGCGGCGGTGGAATCCATCACCTTCAGGCGCTGGTCCAGCATTTCGCTGAAGGTGAGAGTGTGGTACTTTATGGCAGAGGGGTTCTTGCGGGGGTCACTGTCGTACACTCCGTCTGCCATAGTGGCCTTAAAAATCACCTGTGCGTTAATTTCCGCTGCCCGCAGCACGGCAGCCGTGTCGGTGGAGAAAAAGGGATTGCCCGTGCCGCAGGCCATAATGACGATACGCCCTTTTTCCATATGGCGAATGGCCCGGTTGCGGATGTATGGCTCCGCCACCTGCTGCATGGTAAGTGCCGTTTGCACGCGCACACCCACCCCAATATGCTCCAGCATATCCGCTATCGCCAATGAATTCATCACGGTGCCCAGCATTCCAATTTGATCCGAGCGGGTGCGCTCAATATATTCATTGTCGCGCCCGCGCCAAAAGTTTCCGCCACCTACAACAATGCCAATTTGTACCCCAAGCTCGTGGGTTTTTTTAATCCCCTCACAAATGTTGCGGGCAGTTGTGGTGCAAATTCCAAAACCCTGGCTGCCAGAAAGGGCTTCCCCGCTTAGCTTTAACAAAACGCGATTGTATTTGTTCGCCATCCGGCACCTCTGTTGCAGGTAAATTACTTGTTATCGTACAGGCCGGCATAAGGGCTGCACTCTCATTCTTTTGTGAAATTGCTGTAGAACCATTATAGCGCGAGTGCAGGGATTTTACAAGAATTCAGTCGCAACTCTAAACCTGTATCCATAAGCGCCACGCTTCGCCGGCATCAGGTGTTGGCAGGCTTCTTTTCCTTGGCGGGGGCAGCCTTCTTTTTCTTTCCCGCGCGCCAGTTCTCCCAGCTTACCCACAGCGGCCCGGCAATGGTAACGGTGCTGTACACGCCGGAGAACATTCCGATTGTGAGCGGGAAGGCAAAGGTGAAGATGCTGTCAAGCCCGTACACCAGCGAGAAAATACACACACAGGCCAGGGCAATGATGGTGGAGATGGATGTATTGATAGACCGGCGCAAACTTTGGTTGATGCTCAGGTTCACAAGTTCGTCGAACGGCATGCGCTTGTTGTAAAGTGAGCGATTTTCGCGCACACGGTCGTAAATAACCACCGTGTCGTTGATGGAGTATCCCAAAATGGTGAGCAGGGCCGCAATGAAATTGCCCGACAGCGGAATACCCAAAAGCACATACACGCCATATACGATGATTAAATCGTGTACAAGGGCCACCACGGCAGTAAGGCCGCCGCGCCAGCCGCCCACCCGGCGGAAACGGTACGCCACATACAGCAGGATAAGCAGTGAGGCCAACACCACCGCCACCACGCACTTAATAAGGAATACCTGCCCAATGCTGGGCTCCACATTGCTGACCTGCAACTGCGCAAAATTGTTTGTGGGAAAACCTTCATTCAAAGCGATGGTCAGGTTGTCCAGGCTGGTAACGTCCACGGTGTTGGTGCCCGGCAACACTATGTTAAGGGTGCTGCCGCCGCTTGTGGTGGCACCGGTTTGCAGCGTGGCGCCGGCGCCAAGGGCTCCGTCCACCACGCCTTGCACCTGGGCCGTATCCACTGTGCCACTGTAACCATAGCTAATCAGGGCACCGCCGCGGAACTGTACGTCCATGTCTACACCAAGGGCAAAGCTTGCAACTAAAATTATCGCAATGGCAATGCCGGATGCCGCAAAGAAAACCTTTTTCTTCTTAACAATTCCATACACCTTATCCACTGCCGCCACCTGGCCCGCTTTCAGGCCGCCATACAGCCAAGTGGCGCGCAGGCGCTTGAATTTGGACAAAGATGTGAGCATGATGCGGGTGCCAAAAACCCCAAACACAAAGTTGAGCAGCACACCGCAGAGCAGGGTGTAACCAAAGGAATAAATGGTGCCCGCCGTGGACGGCCCAAACCAGCGGAACACCGGGCTGAACACAACGGCGAAAAATCCGTCGGTGGGGCCGAAGGCGCCCATCAAAATGGCGGCCACAATCAAAACCGTGATATTGCCGTCCAGCACCGGCGCAATGCCGCGCTCAAAGCCGGCTTTCAGCGCGGCGTCCAGCTTTTTGCCGCCACGCAGTTCCTCCTTTATACGCTCGGCAACAATGACATTACAGTCCACCCCCATGCCAACGGCCAAAATAATACCCGCAATGCCCGGCAGGGTGAGCGTATTGCTGGGGAACACCGCAAAGTAGCCGGACACCAGTGCAATGGTGGCGGTGGTTTGCCCCAGCAGGGACACCCCGGCCACCGCGCCCGGCAGGCGGTAGGTGAAAATCATAAAAATTGCGACAATGATAAAGGCGATGATACCGGCAATTACCATGGCCCGCAAAGACTGGCTGCCCAGCGTGGGGCTGATGGTGGAATAGCTTTCGGCCCGCAGGGCAAAGGGCAGCGCGCCGGCGTTAATTTTGTCTGCCAAGGCCTTGGCAGATTCCGCCGTGAAATTGCCGCTAATCATGGCGGTGGACGAGGTGATGGCCTCGTTCACCCGGGGGCTGCTGATGAGGGTATCGTCCATCCAAATGGAGATGGAGCCACCCTCCGCCGCCATGCGCGTAGTGGCCTCGGCAAATTTTTGTGTGCCTTCGGGGCTCAGTTCCAAAGAAACATAGTGCTCGTTGGTGCCTCCATTGTTTGTGGGGCCATATTGCGCCGACGCATTGGCAACATCGGTACCTTGCAGAATGATGGACTCGGGCGGAACCGTGAGGGGCTGTCCGGTGGATGCGTCATAGCCGTCACCCTCGCGGAAGGTAAGCATGGCAGCCGCTGCCAGTTCCTGAATGGCGGTTTCCGGGTTGAACTCCGTTTCGTCTTGCCGCCACGGGAAACGCAGAATGATGCGGCTCTGGTTCAAATCTTTATACAGCTCATAATCGGTAATACCCAGGGTGATAAGGCGCTGCTCTACCACTGCCTGCGCGGCCTCCAGCTGAGCTTGCGTGGCCTGCTGCTCTGTGGCGGGCACAAAGGAGACGTCCACGCCGCCGCGGATATCGATGCCGAAGCGGATTTCGGACGCCGGCTTAACAATAGGAGTTACGATGTCGCCATACCGTGAGCTGACACCGGAAAATGTGGTAAACGCGAGGAAGAATATCAAAATTGCCACAACAAAAACCCAAATCTTCCCTTTTCTTTTCATTGCTTCCTCCAGAGATGTAGTCGGATACGAACAAGTGCTATTGTGCCAATCTTTTTTCCACACAAGCCAGACGCGTAGCTACGCACAAAACCTCGGCGGCCACGGCAAGCTCCTCCACCAGCGGGAAGCTGGGGGCAATGCGGATGTGGCTGTCGCTTGGGTCTTTGCCGTAAGGGTAAGCCGCACCCGCCCCGGTCATCACCACACCCGCGCCCTTGCACAGTTCCACCACACGCTTGGCACAGCCCTCCATTACATACAAGCTGATAAAGTAGCCGCCATTGGGCTCCGTCCACCGGGCTATGGGCCCGCAGGGGCCGAGCTCTTGCCGCAGTGTATCAACAACCATTTGGAACTTAGGCGCCAGCAGAGCGGCATGCTTTTCCATGTGCGCGTCCAGCCCCACCTGCTTCAAAAAGCGCACATGCCGCAGTTGGTTCAGCTTGTCGAAGCAGATACACATGGGAAAGTAATATTTTTGAATCTTCTCCATGTTGGCTTCACTGGCTGCCAGCGCGCACACGCCAGCACCGGCAAAGGTTATTTTGCTGGTGGAACAGAACAGCAACGGGCGGTCTTCGCAGCCCGCCGCGCGGCAGGCGTCTAAAACATTAAGACAGGTATATTTTACCTGTGTTAAATGGTGAACCATGTAGGCATTGTCCCAAAAAATCTTAAAGTCGGGGGCGGCCGTTTCCATGGCGGCCAGGCGCCGCACTGTCTCGTCCGAATAGACATACCCGTCGGGGTTGGAATAGACCGGCACGCACCAGATGCCCTTTACTTCCTCGTCCCGCACCAGCTTTTCCACGATGTCCATGTCGGGGCCTTCGGGCGTCATTGGCACGGGAACAAGCTCAAAGCCAAACTCCTCGGTCACGCGGAAATGACGGTCATACCCGGGGGCTGGGCACAAAAACTTGATGGGGCCGCCGGATTTCCATGGCCCGGCACCAAAGCCGCAGCGGCAACCCATGTCCACCATATTGTACATCAGCATCAGGCTGGAACTGCCACCCATCATCACTTCCTGCGGCTGAACGCCCAAAACATCTGCAAAATAGCGCCTTGCCTCGTCGCTCCCCTCCAACTTCAGGTAATTGCGGGCATCTACGCCGTCCTCGTCCACTGTGTCACGAACATCCAACAGAGCATTCGATAAATCGAGCTGAGCCGGCGCCGGCTTGCCACGGGACATATCCAGTTTCAGCCCCTTTGCCACCAGGGCGTTGTAAGCCTTTGTCAAGCTGTCTTTTTCAGCGTGCAACTGTGCTTTGTTCATTGCAAGATAATCTGCCATGGGACCCCCTTGTCATTGGTTCAAACCGGCGCCTTCTCGCATGCGCTTAAATATTATAATACAGTTACAGGGATAAAACAAGTTTTTATCTTGACAAGGAACAGTGATTTCTATAAGATAAATAAAGTGCCCAAATAAGTTGCCCCAACAAGGCATTTGCCCGGAAACAACCTTGCGAGCACTGCCAAACAAAGCAAAACCCATAGCATGGAAAGATGGCTGAGCTGGTCTAAGGAGCACGACTGGAAAAAATTGGAAATCGTGCGGAAAACTGAATAGTTATACACATGGAGATGTGTCCGAGTTGGTCGAAGGAGCACGACTGGAAATAATTGGAAATCGTGCGGAAAATTGAATAGTTATACACATGGAGATGTGTCCGAGTTGGTCGAAGGAGCACGACTGGAAATCGTGTAGGCGTCAAAAGCGTCTCTGGAGTTCGAATCTCCACATCTCCGCCATGCGTAGCTACGTTGTTATTGGCGTATGCTACGCTTTTTTGTATTTGTGCATATATTCCGTGTCTCGGTGCATATTTATCATCTGTGGTATCAATAATGGTATCAACTCGACGGATTTTGGGTTCGCCACGTCCAATTTTTAGCGTTCAATTTCAGCGATGTTTAGTGGTTTTTGTTGACAGGTCTGCTCGCTCCATGTAGTATGGACCCATCCAAAAATCACGCATGAGGGAGAAATGCCATGGAAAAATTGATACCAGGCGGCGCCGCCAACGAGATACCCACCCCCATCAAGACACCCATTGGCAAACCCGAACCGCCCAAAATGTCACCCGACAAATCGAAACCCACATTCGGTTTGCTGAAAGAGGTTCCCATTGATGAGGTGTGGAGCGCCGACGGTGACTTTGCCGATTGGTTCACGGACAATGTGAAGATGCTGGACGCCGCGCTCGGCATGACATTCATGGATGTTCAGAAGTTCGGCAAGGGCGACTTCACCGCGACTGCCGGCAAGAAAACAGTGTTGATTGAAACGCAGTTGACACAGACGAACAACCACAACCTCGGGAGATTGCTTGTCCACGCGACGGAACACGCCGCCAATGTCGCTGTATGGGTTGTCGCCAATGCCCGCAGTGAGCATAAAGCGACTGTGCGGTGGATGAATGCCAACGGCAATGCCATCTACCTTGTGGAATTGCATTCTTATAAGGTAGGTGACTCGATGCGGCAAATTTCGAGGTCATAGAAAAACCGTAGTAACACAAAAGGCATCCCATCGGGGTGCCTTTTGTCATGGCGTGATTCCTTCTATCAAATCCTCATATTCACATTGGAAGATGTTTTTCAATGTTATCAAGTCGGAAATCCGTAAATTGTGCTTATCATTTTCAATCTTGCTATACGATGGGCGGGAAATCTGTAACCCACGGATTTGCATCTGCGCGACAACTTGGTCTTGTGTTAGTCCGACCTTTTTGCGTAGTATGCGGATATTTTCGCCTATACCAACGTCCTGCACCAATTTCATCAACCACACCACCTTGTTCCAATACTTGAACAAAGATAGTGTAAGTGATACAATGGCGTTCAAAGGTGCAAGTTTCTGAACATAAATGGAAAAGCAAAGCATTCCTGTAATCCGTGAAAAATGGATTTGAGGCAAAGAAAGCCTCCTGCTAAGATAAATGAGCGCGGAGAACGCACAAATATCTTAGAAAAC
>QMCD01000991.1_pt1 | contig 18477 bp, 17 predicted proteins | sample 1821841 | NCBI WGS metagenome assembly QMCD01 (sample SAMN01991225, study PRJNA193472) | Termite gut metagenome, whole genome shotgun sequencing project. | isolation source: worker | host: Macrotermes natalensis
CGGCGCGCACCGCCATCGGGTTGGTCGCAAGCGAGGGACGCGACGGCGTCGGGCCGCTCATAGAGCTATCGGGCGTCGGGCCGCCCGGTGGACGTGTGCCGGCGGAACCCGGTGGCAGGAGGCCGACGGTGATTTTCCCCTCATTCGCGTCGATTGCGGGCAAAACGGCGTCTATCGTCGACAACGCCTTGGGTGGTCCCTGTACAAGCAGTTCCCCGCGGGGGAGATCGGTGAGAATGATCGTTTGTTTCTCCAATTCCGCATCCAACACGGCGCGCAACTGGGCTTCCGCGAAATCGGGCCCGATCGTTTTGAGACGATAGGTTTTCGTAAAAATCGGCGACGCCTGGCCACCCGGTATTTGTGCGCCCTGTACCTGCGCGCCCTGTACCTGCGCGCAAAGCGATCCCGTTGAACAGAATGCCAACAGGAAAATCAGATGAACCGAATAACGTTGCATGGCGAACGTACCGTGGAAAACCGGGAACGGCGGACCAGGCGGAAAAACGATCCGTCTTTATTGATCTTCAGGCTGTTTGAAAGGCGTTTTGAAGATATGGAATCACGGGGCGAGCGCGGATCAATCCTTTTCCGCGGGAATCGTAAGAAGAAACACCTTTCCCATCAAGGGCAATTCGGCAAAATGCTTGAATTTTCACGAAAATTGTAATATACTGCGAACGGCGTCGGGCGGCACGTTGTGGGAAGGGGGTTGTGCTCCGGTCCCAGCGTCGCTCCGCGTTTCCGGCGTCCATACGCTTTGTTTCCGGGTTGCGCGTCGGGCATTTTCCGCACGTTTTCCTTTCTTCCTTTCCCTATTATTCCCATGCAATACAGACGATTCGGCGCCAACGGCACCATGGTATCCGCTCTTGGTTTCGGTTGTATGCGTTTCCCGACGACCAATGGAAAACCCGACGGCAAGGTTGATCGTCCCGAGGCGGTCCGGATGCTGCGGCACGCGATCGACGCCGGGGTCAATTACCTCGACACCGCAAAGGTTTACCACGGCGGGACAAGTGAAAAAGTGGTCGGGACCGCCCTGAAAAACGGATATCGTTCGAAAGTGATGGTGGCGACCAAACTTCCCCTTTGGAATGTCCGGTCTCTCCGGGACGCCGATCGGATTCTCGATGAACAGCTTACCGATCTCGGGACCGAATGCGTCGATTATTACCTGTTCCACAATCTCCAGGCCCATTCGTGGCAGAATTGCCGGAAATTGAAGTTGCCCGAGTGGGCGCTCCGGAAAAAAAAGCAAGGGAAGATCGCCCACCTCGGTTTTTCGTTCCACGATTCCCACGCCGTTTTCCTCGATATTCTCAACGGCTTCGATTCCTGGGAATTTTGCCAAATCCAGTATAACTATGTCAACGAAACCGTCCAAGCCGGGACCCGGGGCCTCCATGACGCGGCCTCGAAAGGGCTCCATGTCATCGTCATGGAACCCCTGCTCGGCGGCGTTTTGGCGAATCCGCCGGGCGAGATGGGGCGGTTATGCAAGAAAAACAAATGGAATCCGGTCGATCTCGCATTCCGCTGGCTCTGGGACAAGCCGGAAGTTTCCCTGGCCTTGAGCGGCATGTCGAGCATGAAACAAGTCGAAGCGAATCTCGAAATCGCCGACCGTGGAAAACAGGGCGGCTTGGGCGAAAAAGAGAAAAAGGCGATCGACGAACTTCAGGCCGCTTACAAGAAAGCCTTGCCGATCCGGTGCACGAAATGCGGTTATTGCCTTCCTTGCCCGGCCGGTGTTGATATCCCGACCGCCTTCGAAATGTACAACAATATGACGGCCTTGCCGGAAAACGCTTTCCTGAATAAAACCCTTTATTCGTCACTTCCCCCCGACCGACAGGCGAGCGCTTGCACCCGTTGCGGGGCGTGTGAATCGAAATGCCCGCAGCATCTTCAGATTCGGACTTTGCTGGACAAGGCCCACGCGGTTTTGGCCGAAGTTTGACCGGGTTTTGACCGCGATTTGCGACAGGGTGTCATTCCGGGAGAGGCTCTTCGTTCCTCTTGTCCTTTTTTTCCGGTTTTTCAGTCGCAACGACCGGTTGTTTCGTTTGTTGTTTTGCCGGCGCTTCCGTCGGGGCGCCGTCGAGTTCCTCCATCAGCGCATCGAGCTCGCGATCGTCGGCGATACCCTGGAGCATGGCTGCGCCGCCGTCGAGACGTTGGAGCATCGCCGCGAGCTTTTCCTGCTGAAGCGTTCCCTCGACGGTCGTATCGGCAATATACCGTTCGATTTCGACGATGTCCATGTTCGCGATCAGGGGGCCGACGCCCATTCGCTTGAAAAAATCGGCGTTCGATTTGATGGCGAGAAAACCGTTCACGCTGCGAAGCATTTTTCCGCAATACGTCAACCGGGTCTCAAGGCCGGCAAGCTGACAACGAATATCCTGAATTTTCCGGGCGATCGAACGTTTTTGCAAATCGCTTTCCGCGTTCGCATATTCCGATCGCAGCGTTTTTTCTTCCCGGAACAGCCGGGTCGATTCCGCTTCGAGTTTCTGTTGTTCCTGCTCCATCATGATCCGTTCCCGATTCAGTTCATCGGTCGGGATATCGGCAAGCGTCCTCTTTTTCTTTCCGAGAATACTATCGAAAAAGCCCATTTTATCGTTACTGTCTCCTGTTATACCGTAAACGGCATGATAATCCTCCCGCACACAAAAACGCTTGCCCCTCGAACGATCCGTTTATACCATTACAAAAAAAGAAGTCAGGGCCGAGTGGGCGCGGCAGGCGGATTTGACCAAAATGTCCGTTTTCATCGCGTTTCCAGTATACGTTTGGTGAATTTTCAGGCCGCCGGCAGGACGACGATAAACCGGGAACCGTGTGGTCGAACGGGTTCGACCCAGATCGTTCCACCGAGTTGCTGCATGATCCGCCAGGCTTTCGCAAGACCGAAGCCGAGTCCGCGACCCGCCTGCCGGCCGCTGAAATACGGGCAAAAAATAAGCGGGCGAACATCTTCCGGAATCCCGGGACCGTCGTCTTCCACGGCAAAAAAAGGCCGGTTTTCCGCATCCCGACCGCATGTGACCCGGACCGTTCCACGTCGCATGGATTCCCGCGCGTTTTTGAGCAGCGCCCCCAGCACGACCCGCAACTGCACCGGATCGGAAACGACCGAAAGCTCCGGCGATTCCACGTGCAAAACGAACGTGATGTCGCCTTCCTCGACGAAAGAGCTTTCCGTCCCGACTGCCGATCGAAGCAACGCGACCAACTCGCACGTTTCGACCTCCGGTTGCGGCGGCCGGGCGAAAAGGCGGATGTCGGCGATCATTTCATAAGCTCTGCGGACCTGTGCGATCATGGTTGCCAGGGAGCGGCGCCGCGCCGGATCGTCGCTCTCGCGGAGCATCAGTTGCGCATGACCGTTGATGATCGCGAGCGGATTGTTCAGTTCGTGCCCGATTCCGGCGGCGAATTCGGCCAAGGCGTCGATCTTTTCCCGTTCCAGTCGTTCCGAAAGCGCCGGTGGGAGAGGACCGGAAGAGCAAGGGGCATCGGGAATACAGGAAACATCGGGAACGCAGGGCGACACGAACGGTTTTTCCTTCTCTTGTGTCCGTGTTTCCGGCCCGGCGGCGTTCGCAAACATGGCGTTACCCGTCATTATTGTTCCAGTTTTCTTTTAATTTCAGAATCGCTTCCCTGGTCCGGTCGAGGAATTTTTCCTTGCTTTCTCCCTGTTCGAGCCAAATCGGGGGGCCGAACACGACCCGGGAAAGCATGAGGACCGGCAACGTCCGGCCGCGCGGCAGGATCCGGTTCATGTTGTCGAGGCAAACCGGGATCAGTTCGAGATCGGGGCGTTTTTTCGCGAGATAATACAATCCGCTTTTGAAGGGACCGACTTCTTCTCCCTCCGAACGGCCCCCTTCGGGGAACATGATGATCGAAAACCGCTCTTCCATTTCATCCATCATGACCTTGACCGGCGTGTTTTTGATACTGATGTTTTCCCGGTCGATCAGGATCGCGTTGAACACGTTTTTCGAAATATGGCGGCGAACCGGTCCGGCGTCCCAATAATCTTTCGCGGCGACCATCCGGGTCCGTTCCCGAATATCCGCGGGCAGCGACGCCCAGACCACCAGCGCATCCAGGTGCGAGGTGTGGTTGGCGAAGTAAACCCGCTGGCACGTATCCGGCGCGCAGTCGACCCATCGGACACTCGCCCCGGTCAGGATTTTCGTCAACAGGATGAACAGGTGTCGGACGACGGCGTTAAGCATGAAGGAGAACCGGGAGGAACGCCTGAAAGGCCGGGAAAGTCTTCGGTGGTTTTGTTTGACCGAGCATCAACACCGGTTTAGACCAAAGCCGGTTGGGTTTTCCGTCCGGCCGCCCTCCTGGAGACCACACGGTCCTCCGGAAGACGGGCTTCCTGAATGTCGGCTTCGGGGAATTCCAACGGTTTCCAGTATACCATGATTCCCCCTTTCTTTTCAAGGCGCCTTTTCAAGTCGTCTTTTCCAGCGGTCTTTTCACGCCGTTCGGCGGACCGGGGACAGACCGGTTTTCCCGGACACAAACGTTTTGGGAGAGTTCCCCGCGCCGTATCGTCGCCGGCGGGACGGAAAAATGCGAATGCCCGAATGTCCCGCACGCGGAAGAATGCCCGGGACCGTGATGCCTCGGTCGCGATTCCGGCGTGTTTCAACCGACGCGGATCATGGTCATTACGGCGTCGCGGACACGACGGGGCAGGGTCGGCCAAACGTCGATCAGGCATAAAAGATTCGGGTCGGCGTAATTCTCTTCCGGGTCGCGTCGTCGCGTTTTCGGCGGATCGGAAAGGTCGATGTCGCCGTCCGCCAACCGAATGATAGGCAACGTGATCCCCGACATATCCGAAGCGTCTTGCATCGTCGTACGCTTTTTCAACCGGCTTTTTTCCGCGGCGAGACCGATCGTGCGCATTTTGACACGGTCTTTCCGGGAAAGGCCGCAGGCCGATTGCTCGAAGGCGTGCGCCAGAACCCGGTCGTCCGGAGCCGGACCATTCGGAACCAAACCGTTCCGCAACGGGTCGGCATTCAAAAAACCATCGGGAAACGGCAGGGAATCGCCCATTCCGTTCGTCCGCGGATCCCGTTTCGACACGCCTTGACACGCAGTATCTTGACACGAGGCATCTTGACATGACGCATCACGGAACGACGTGTCTCGAAACGACATTGCGCAAACCGTCTCTTTTGCCGAAACCGTCCCTTTTGATCGGGCGTTTTCAGGCCGGTCGAGGCCGGAATCGCTCTTTCTTGCCACGGCTCCGCGAAACGCCGCCGACGGTCTGACTATCGGCTTGGCGTGTTGGGAACCGACGACCAATGAACTTCCTGAAGCCCCCGATGCCCGACCACTGCCGGTAGGGTGGAAAGCGCGGTGTTCATTGGCAAAGAAATGAGCGATTCCTTCCTCCCGGTACGATTCGAAGGAAATCGAAACGGCGGGATCGATCTTCGAGGTCGCCGTGTTTGTCACAGTGTCCGTCGCATCGCTCGTCGCAACGACGTCTTCCACCGGTACGGCGGTCTCCGTCGGCTCTTCAAGCGGTTCTCCGACGCACGACACCGCGGGATGCACGAGCCCCTCCCCGGCACACGGGGAACCGGTCCGGGAATCAAGCGGGGAATCATTTTGGTCTTTTGAAGAAACGGCCATGTCTGCCACAACCATGTCTGCCACAACCATGTCTGCCACAACCATGTCTGCCACAACCATGTCTGCCACAACCGTTTCGGCCACCACCGTTTCTTCCGGCCTCTCCAGGGACGTCGCTTCCCCGGTTCCGCACCGCAGGGCGGGAAAATCGCCCACGCCCGGCACACCCGCGCCTTTGCACAAATCCGGTTGTGTGGAAAAAACGTTCATGGGAACCTCCGAATCGGGAAAACCCGCGCCACAATGCCCGACGGTGAACGGTCAATCATCCTCAAGCCGCGTCGCTTTTCATTTCGGCCCAAGTCCGTTTGTAATGAAGGGCTTCAAGCAGTTCAGTCAACGTAAGGGTACGATTTTCCAGCTCAAGCGGGATCTCCATCCCGGGGTCGCATACCAGATCGACCGTGCCGTCTTCACCGACCAACTCATCGAACTCGCGAAGCAGACCGTCCTGAACCGCCTGGCGGACCAGGTGTCCGCGGGTCGCCGATACTTCGTTCGCCCGTTCACCCAAGCTGTCCGCGGCACGCTTTGCCAAGGCGGGAAGATACTCGCTTGCGATCTCGATGAGCCTGGGGGTATAAACTTTGACTTGCATCTCTTTCACTCCTAAATGGTACGAACAACCCTGTTCTCCGGAAGGTCGGCCTCAAGGTGGCGAAAGACATCGCCTATTTTCCCGTTCGGGACCGATCGTTTTTTCGTGAAAGAACCCGTCGTGTTCAAAAAGAGTTCTTCCCTCGTGGAGTTCTTATCGGCAAGCCGGTTGTATCGATTTCAGCGTTTTTTCATTTTTTTTGATCTTTCACAGCATTATCGATAATCCGGTTATACTGTAAACGGCATGATAATCCTCCCGCGAACAATCGCTTGCCGCTCGAACGATCCGCGTAAACCATTGCATTAACAAAAGTTGAATTGAGTGGGTGCGGCAGGCGGACTGGACCAAATGTCCGTTTTCATCGCGTTTCCAGTATATCCGGGGAATACCTTGCCGGTTCGTGACGCACCATTCCCCTTGACGGACAAATTGCCGGACAACGTGCCGGACAACGTGTCGGATGCCCGCGTGTTCCGGTTGTGCGGATTGCAACGTCTTTAGGGATACAGGGGAAAGTTCCAAACATTTTGATAATCGGATATGAGTGACAATAAATGTATTTCCGGGGATGAACTGCCCGAAGAACCAAGGGGCCGGGGTTTCCCGGGTCAGCCTGTTTGGCGCGATTTTTTGGACGCCTTCCCAAGCGTCCCAATTCTCCTTGACGTGAGCAATGGAGATCAATGTCTATGGATGGACGACAACCGTATCATTTTCTTTTTTTGCGGTCGATCATCGGCTGGACAGGCATGTTCATGCTCTTGGTTTCGTTGTCGGGCTGCGTCTCGTGGACCGCGTTATGGGACCCGAAACCGGCGGGCGTTCCCCCGTTCCGGGACGTCGGGAATGAGCTTTCCAAATCCTCTTTGCCGAAATACTTCCTGGAAGCTCCGGATGTCATCACGGTCGACGCGGTCCACTTGGTTCCCCGCGCGCCCTACATCCTCCGCGTTTTCGATCACGTGGCCCTCGACGTCGAGGGGACTTTCGACGAACCGATCAGAGCGGTTTACGTCGTCGAACCGGGCGGCAAAATCAATCTCGGTCCGACGTACGGTCAAATTGCCGTCGCGGGGGTTTCAATGGACGATCTGCCGAAAATCGTCGAGGAACACCTGAAATACGGGGCGATCCGGCAAACGCTCCGCGATCCGAAAGTATCGGCGAGGTTGGCCGAAATGGGGGCGATTCAGCAGATCGGCGGCGAACACATGATCGGGCCGGACGGGTACATCACACTCGGTTCCTACGGCCGGGTCTACGTCAACGGTCTTACCGTGGACGAATGCCGTGAAGCGATCGAATTCCATCTCTCCAAAGCACTTGAACATCCGCAAATCGCCGTTGACATCCGCAGTTACAACAGCAAGGATTATTACGTCATTTATCAGTCGCACGCCAACCAGGAAATGGTCGTCGCCTTTCCCTATACCGGAAATGAAACGGTCCTGAAGGCGATTGCGAATATGAACGGGTTGGCGCCGAACAATTCCAAGCGGATCTGGGTCGCCCGGCCGGTCAGCAATTCGAACAAACCGGTGATTCTCCCGGTCGACTGGAACGCCGTAACCGCTTACGCCGCCCCGCAAACCAATTACCACCTGCTCCCGGGCGACCGGGTTTACGTCGTCGAAGATCGCTGGGTCGCCATCGACGGATTGATGGCCCGTTGGTTCGGCCCGCTTACCCGGGTCATGGGCGCGTCGCTCGTAACCTCGGGCGCGGTAACGGGTTGGCAAGACGTCCAGGCCGGGGGAACCAATTATCGTTGATCGTACTTATCGGTGACCACACGGATTATTGTTGCCCCCATTTGACATCGACGCTTCGGTTCGGTATAATTGATAATGGGGGTGGTTCCCGCATTCCCGGCGGGCGCGGTTCCGATTTCCGAAACAAGCGGAAGGAGACGATTTCATGTACACCATGATATTCGGCGTTCGGTATGTTTTTTGCGGCCGTCCGGCAATTCCCGGGTTGGTTCTTTCAGGCATGCTGGCGTTTGCGGTTTGCTCCGAAACGGCGTCTGCACAATATGTTCCGCCTCCGCCAATCAGTCCGTGGGTCATGATGAACAACCGCAGCAACAGCCCAGTCAGTAATTTTTTCAATTACGTTCAGCCGCAGATTCAAATGGGACAGGCGCTGCAAACCCAAGGGGTGCAACTCCGGCAAACCCAATCGGCGACGATGCAGTTGGAGAAGCAACTATCCAGCGGAGAAATCAAGCTTCGGGCTCCCGGGGCCGCCGGACCTTCCACCGGAGCGAGAGGGTGTGCCGGTTTTCGCCAAATGAGTCCTTGGTACAGCGGCATCTCGAATGATCCGACGCCGCGGGAAACCCGGAAATTCCGCTGATCCCGACGCTTTTGGCGCGTTTCCAGCCTATCCCAGGAAATCCGTGATCTTGTAAAGGCTCCGAAACGGATATCCTTTCGCATTAAAGGCTTCGGCGCCGCCTTCCATGCGATCGATGATGGCAATCACGCCGACGACGCTCATTCCTGCCGCCTCGACTTTTTCAATCGCCTCCAGGGAGCTGCCGCCCGTGGTAACGACGTCTTCGACGATGACGACGCGGTCCCCGGGCTTGACCGGCCCTTCGATAAATTGATCGGTCCCGTGGCCTTTGCTCTGCTTGCGGACCATGAAGCCCTTGAGCGGAACACCGCGCACGGAAGCCATGGTAATCACCGCAGCCGTAATTGGATCGGCACCGATGGACATTCCGCCGACAGCCTGAATATCCCGGGTTGTTTCTTCGGCAAGAATGAGGTCCAGTATCCCGTCTCCGACCAGCCGGGCACCTTCGCTGTCAAGCGTAACTTGTTTGCCATCAAGGTAATACGTGGCCCTTTTTCCGGAGGCAAGAATAAAGTCGCCGAATTTGAGCGATTTTTCACGAATCAGTTCCCTAAGTGACATGGGCAAGAAAAAAGAAAGTGGGGCCAAAACGAACGGTTCCTCATCATCCGATTATACCAAAACCGGTTGAGTTTTTCGTCCAGCCGACCGTTTTATACTCGAAACGCGATGAAAACGAACATGTGGTCAAGTCTGCCTGCCGCACTCACTCTCCTCTAACTTCCGTTTGTATAATGACATAAACGGATCGGCAGGCGATTATTCGCGGGAGGATTATCAGGCCGTTTACGGTATAAGTTTGCCGTCCCTATTCCGCTGTTCACATTCTTCTATCGTTTCACCAAACCGCCCGGTTTGGCGACAATCGATTGAATAGCCGCATCCATTTGGGACACAAGTTGGTCGGGACTTTGTTTTCCCGCAACCCGCTTGAGCAGCACCCCGTGCGGGCTCATGAATTGAATCGTCGGAAATCCTTTGATGCCAAATTCTTTACACAGCTCCGGCATACCGCTTGAATCGATTTGGACGCAAATAAACCGCTCGGCCAGCCGCTTGACCTCGTTATCGCTGAACGTATCGCTAAGCATCCGGCCACTGTAAACACAGTTCGGTGAGGAAAAAAACAACATCAGCGGCTTATTCTCTTCCCGCGCCGCTTGTCGGGCCTTCCGATAATCATAATGAAAACGGATCGCACTCCCTTCAATTGGCGCAGATTTCTCAAAGTCTTTATGCTGCGCAGCATCGCCCCCCTGGTTTTCCGGCGCATTTTGCGCAAAGTCCGACCAATTGCAACCGCCGGCAATCGCCAGTGTCAGCAGAGCCGCCAAACCCAGGTGTAACACCCGCAAAAATGTGTTCCAACAAAGAATTCTCAACGGTAGCTTCCTCAAAATGACCACCTCAAACCCAGGCCAAACAGGGCTGGCAAACCTCTCATTTAGCCTAGAGCATCTTTTTTTACAGCAGGGAACGACCTACCCCCGAATCACTTATCGTTCCTTAAACGTTCAAACTTGAAACGGTTCGAAAAGTATTGCCGTTGTTTTTCGGTGAAGAAAACCGGCGGCTACCCCGCTCGGCACGGTGTTGATGCGCGGGTGGCTGTGCCGCTCTGCTAAACTTTTCACAAAACCCGAAAACGAACGCGCGGGAAACATCCCTGATAGAACATAACATGCCCAGAGGAGTATCGCCGTTCCATAAAAATTTCACTCTGGATTTTTTTTGAATTATCGGCTAGAGTCTCGCGATTCTGCCGAATACTCCGAATCGTAGGCTTCGGACAATTTCAACAGCCTTCCGTGCATCATGAACGACGCCATACAAAACATCCTCGGAATTCTCCGGACCGGTCGCGTCCAGGAGCTTTTATTTCCGGTCGGGATCGCGGCGTCCGTCCTCGTCTTGATATGTCCCCTCGATCCCCATTTCGTCGACGTGCTCCTCTCGATCAATATCGCGTTGAGCGTCGTCATTCTCTTGACGACCATTTTCGTCAACAAACCGCTCGATTTCAATATTTTCCCCTCGATCCTGCTCGCGATCACCCTGTTCCGCCTCGTTTTGAGCGTCGCGACGACACGCCTGATCCTCGCCAACGCAGGGGAACTCGGCATGCAGGCGGCCGGCTCCGTCATTCAAAGCTTTAGCGAATTCGTCGCCGGGGAAAGCATCGTCATCGGACTCATCATCTTTACGATCATCGTCGTCATCCAGTTCATCGTCATCACCAAGGGAGCGACCCGGGTCAGCGAAGTCGCGGCACGTTTCACCCTTGATGCGATGCCGGGCCGCCAGATGGCCATCGACGCCGACCTGAACGCCGGAATCATCGATGAGCGGGAAGCCCAGCGACGCCGGATGGAAATCACCGAACAGGCCGACTTTTTCGGGGCCATGGACGGGGCCAGCAAATTCGTCCGCGGCGACGCGATCGCCTCGATCGTGATCACGCTGGTCAACATCATCGGCGGTTTGGTCATCGGGATGATCGAACACGGAATGCCCCTGGTCACCGCCCTCTCGTTGTATACCCGGCTGACGATCGGCGACGGCCTGGTCAATCAGGTTCCGGCCTTTTTGATTTCCGTGGCCACCGGCATGTTGGTGACGCGCAGCAGCCAGGGTTCGAACCTGCCGGCCCAGGTCATCACGCAAATGCTCGCCCGGCCGGTCGTCCTGATTATGTCCGGCATGTTCCTCTCCCTGCTGACGCTCACGTCGTTGCCGAAACTTCCGCTCCTGAGCATCAGCGTCTGCTGCTTCGGGATGGCCTATCTCGGTACGAAAGCCAAGGGAAAAGTCAAGGCGAAGGAAATAGCGAGGCAGGTCGAGGAGGAAAAGGCGGCCCAGGCGAAACCCGAGGAACGGATCGAGGATTATTTGACGATCGACCCGATGGAGCTCGAAATCGGCGTCGGCCTCATCCCGCTCGCCGATCCGGGAAAGGGAGGCGACCTGCTCGACCGCGTTCACCGCATCCGCCAGAATATCGCGTCGGAAATCGGCATCCTGTTGCCGCGTGTCCGTATTCGGGACAGTTTTCAACTCGACCAGATTCAATACCGGATCAAAATCGCGAACATGCCCGTCGCCGTCGGCGTGATCCAGCCGGACATGTACCTTGCCATGGACGGCGGAAACGTCGTCAGCCCGGTCCAGGGAATCGAGACGATCGACCCCGCCTTCGGGACGCCGGCGCTCTGGATCGACGAATCGACGAAAGATCACGCGGAACTCTACGGCTACACGGTCGTCGAGCCGGGCGCGGTGATCGCGACCCATTTGACGGAGGTTATCCGGAAACACGCCGACGAACTGCTGACCCGCGACGCGACGCAGCACTTGCTCGACGAATTGAAAACAAATACGCCGGCGGTCGTCGACGAACTGGTGCCCAACGTGCTCAAGCTCGCGCAGGTGCAACAGATACTGCAACTGTTGCTCAAGGAACAGGTCCCGATCCGTCAACTCGGAACGATCCTCGAAACGCTCGGCGATTACGGACATCGGACGAAAGACCCGATCCTGCTCGGGGAATACGTCCGCCAGCGGCTCGGCCGGACCATTTCGAGTCGGTACCGCGATTCCGAAGGAACGCTCAACGTCGTCATGTTCGATCCCGGCCTGGAAGACCAGATCCGCGGCGGTTTCGAATGGACGGAACAGGGCATTTACATCCGCATCTCCCCCCATGCGATCGACCACTTGTGCAACCGGATCGTCCAGGAAGTGGAGAAGCTGAACCAGTTGAACCTGCCGCTCGTCGTGCTGGTCAACCCGCAGATCAGGCCCGTGTTGCGGCAGATGACCGCTTCGCGCATCCCGCAGTTGGTGGTCCTCTGCTACAACGAAATCACCCAAGACACCCGAATCAACTCCATCGGCATGGTCACCTTGTAAACCGAAGGCCGTCGTACCAAAATCAGTACCATGAAACGCACGTTACATGTCCCGCTCGTACCGATCCTGCTCGCATTGACGTTTTTTCCAGTCGGCTGCATCCTGCCCGGCAAGCATGACTCCTCCGCGCCGCCGCCGGATGCGGCCGAGGTTACCCGGGAGAAACTCGAACACACCAAAAAACTCATTGCCGAATACAATGCCGGACACGGGCATTTTCCGAAATCGATGTCCGACCTCTCCTGGGTCAACGGCGGTGAGAAGTTCGAGGATGCCTGGGGAAACGAAATCGGTTATTCCGTCAGCCGCGACAAGACGGTCCGGCTCTGGAGCTTCGGGGCCGACAAGGAACTCGGCGGAACGGGTGACAACGCGGACCTTTTTATCACGTTCAACGTTCTCGACGTCACGCCGTCCATGGCCGAAAAAGCCGCCGCCCCGAAAAAGCGTTGGCTTTGAAACAGCCGCTTTGAAGCGGCGGCGCTGCTTTCGCCGGATTTTTACGTCGCGTGATTTTTAAGACGGGGGGTCCGTTGACCTGCGCGACACCCTTGATTCTAATGGGGAGCGGCTGTGCGTGGGTATCTTCGATGCACCGGCTATACTGGAAACGCGATGAAAACGAACATTTGATCAAGTCCGCCTGCCGCACTCACTCGCCCTTAACTTCTTTTTGTGCAATAACATAAACGACTCGTTCGAGCGGCAGGCGATTGTGCGCGGGAACAGTTTCAGGCCGTTTACGGTATAAACGAACTTCGGCAGAAAACAGTAATCATGCAGAATTACGAGAACCCGCTGATCGGGCGATACGCTTCGCCGGAAATGTGTGCCCTGTGGGGGCCGCAACGGAAATTTTCAACCTGGCGACGGCTCTGGGTCGCGCTTGCCGAAGCGGAAAAAGAACTCGGCTTGCCGATTTCCGCCCGCCAGATCGATGAAATGAAGGAGCATCTCGACGACATCGATTTCGAGTCGGCTGCGCAACATGAAAAACGGCTTCGGCATGACGTGATGGCGCATGTGCATACCTTCGGCGACGTTTGCCCGGATGCACGGCCCGTCATCCACCTCGGCGCGACGAGTTGTTTCGTCACCGACAACACCGACGCGATCCTGTTGCGCGAAGGGCTCGCGATGCTGCGCGACCGGCTCGTCCGCGTTATCGACCGGCTCGGCCGGTTTGCGCAAGAATACCGCGACCTTCCCTGCTTGGCGTTCACACACCTTCAGCCTGCGCAACCGACGACGGTCGGCAAACGCGCCTGCCTCTGGGCCTATGACCTCGTCCTTGACCTGGCGGAACTGGAACATCGGATCGGAACGGTCCGTACCCTGGGAAACAAGGGAACGACCGGAACCCAAGCGAGTTTTTTGAAATTGTTCGACGGCGATCATGGCAAGGTCCGGGAACTCGAACGGCGCTTTTGCGAAAAAATCGGATTCGCCGAATCGTTCGCCGTGACCGGGCAAACGTACCCGCGCAAGATGGATTCCCAGATTCTCGACGTTCTTTCGGGGATCGCGCAGAGCGCCCATAAGTTCGGGACCGATCTTCGCATTCTCGCCCATCGCAAGGAAATGGAGGAGCCGTTCGAGAAGGGCCAGATCGGTTCCTCCGCCATGGCGTACAAGCGCAATCCGATGCGGAGCGAACGGATTTGTTCCCTGGCCCGTTTCGTGATGTCGCTCCCGGCCAATGCGGCGGCAACGCTCGCGACTCAATGGATGGAACGGACGCTCGACGACAGCGCGAACCGGCGTTTAACGCTTCCCCAAGCCTTTCTCGCGGTCGACGCCCTCCTGATCCTGTACCGGAACGTCGCGGAAGGAATGGTCGTTTACCCCAACGTCATCGCGCGAAATCTGGCTGCCGAACTGCCGTTCATGGCCACGGAAAACATCCTCATGGCGGCCGTCGAGGCGGGCGGAGACCGGCAACACCTTCACGAAGTGATCCGTGTTCATTCCCAGGCCGCCGCGGCGGTTGTCAAACAGGAGGGGGGGGAAAACGACCTGCTGGACCGTTTGCGAAACGATCCCGCTTTCGAGGCCGTCAGGATCGACGCCGAAATGGAGCCGGCCCGCTTTGTCGGCCGAGCCCCGGAACAAGTCGATGAATTCCTACTCGAACACATCGAACCGCTTCGACGCACTCACGCCGGGGCGCTCGATACCGCGCTCGACACCGATGCCGAACTCCGCGTCTGAAGCCGCGGTTGAGTCCGTTCACGGTTTGGCCGACTCGTTCGTACTTTTTTTCGATTCGGTCTTCGGCTCGGCTTTCAATTCGGTCTTCGAATCGCCCGTGGAAGCGTCCGGTTTCGACGATTTCGCGCCTTTTGACGCCTCGGCGTCTTTTTGATACGATTCGCTCCGATAATCCGTCTGGTAAAACCCGGACCCTTTGAACACGATCGCGGCCCCTCCGCTGATTTGACGCTGGAGCTTGTTTTTCTTGCACGCCGGGCATTTTTTCAGCGGCTCGTCCGTGATGTACTGGAACTCTTCAAGGCGGTGTCCGCAAGCGGAACATCGATATTCGTATGTGGGCATGGCGCGGAATCGACGATTGACGGATTGATTGACGGTGAGCGAAGGAAGACCGATAATGGACCGATAGACCACCCGGGTATTGTCAACCGTACATCGTCCATTGTCAACCGCCTCTCTTGGAAATTGCCGCCGACCGCCCGTTGTCCCGCTTGCCTTCGTATACCGTAACACCTCTCTATGTCAAACGTTATGTCGAACATTATTTCGAGCACCGCGCCGTTTCTGCTCGGATTGCTCTTGTTGCTCGGCGGATGCGATGAGTTCGGAGTGTCGCCGTACCATGCTCCAGGGCACGTCCAACCATCCGGTCCCGCATTCACGGAAAAAACAACGACCGGCTCTTCCGTTGCGGATTCCGCCGCGAAACCGAATAATGCCGCAAACAACGCCGTGAAAATCGATCTCGGCGTCCTGGATACGCAACCTGTGGGAGAAAAACCGGGCCCGGCACAATCTGATCCGGCACGAGCGGAGTCGGGCGAGGTCGGCGACGATGCGACGTTCGATCCCCGTTCCCTCCTGCCTGAATTACCGCCTGAACAGGAGGACGGGAAGGAATCCCTCGCCGTCCAAAAAGATCGGGACGAGAAGCGGGAAGGGGAAAGCGGTTCCTTGTTTTCGTCCATGAGCGAAGAAGATCGGTTGGCTGCCCAGCGGGAAGTCGAACGTCTGATCGCCGAAGAGCGGGCGGCCCAGGAAGCTCAATTTGCCCGGGAAACCGCCGCCCCACCGCTCGTCGACGAGCCTGACAAACTGGTCCCGATCGTGCCGGACGGTCGGGTCTGGATCACCCCCGATTCGAAAAGCCTTGTTCTCATCGGCATCGTTTCCCTTCGGGAAGGACCGTTGGAACTGTTCGCCTGCCGCCGTCATAGCAAGGAATACGAGTCGATTGTCGCCGTCGGTGTGAAGCCGAACATCATTCACGCCGCCTTGATCGCCGTGGGGGCCGAGGCGGGCAGGCCGGTCGAGTTTTATCCGGAATTTGTTCCACCGAGCGGGGATGCCGTCGAAATTCGCGTTCGCTGGAGGGATGACGCGGGCAAAATCAAGGAATGTCTCGCCCAGGAATGGGTCGCCCAGGTCGGTGAAACGATCGACGTGCCCCGGCCGGACGGCACGGTCGCGAAAGAGCCAAAACCGATGCAGAGCCATTGGGTGTTCACGGGCAGCATGACGTACAAGGACGATCACGGCGGGAACCGGTATTTGGCCGATGAAACCGGCGAGTTGATCGGCCTGTCCAATTTCGTCGGCGCCATTCTCGACGTGCCGATCAAAAGCAGCGACCGAAACGACAGCCTTTCCTTTGAGCCGCATACCGCGCACATCCCGGAACTCGGAACGGCGGTGACACTGATCCTGACCCCCTTGAAGACGGAAAAAGTCGCCGAGCAAACGACAGGCGGGCTGACAAACGAGTCGCCAAACAGGCCGCAAACGCCTGAAATAACGACCGGGAACGCGGTGCATGAAACACCGCCTTACTGATCTGTGCAACAATTTCGAACACCGCGCGGCACCGTGACCGGAAAACAGCCTACATCGACCAACCGTCGTGCAGGACGGCTTCCTTGTGGATGCAGACGACGCCGTCTTTAATCAGTCCGACGCCCGGCAATTCCTTATCGGCCGGTGTTCCTGTGTGCGCCAGGAAAACGCGGTCGCCGATCCGGCAATTCTTATCGATAATCGCGTTTTCGATCACGGAATAAGCCCCGATGCCCATCGGCGGCCGACCGAGCGCGGCATTTTCCTTCCATTCCGCTTCCGTTTCCTCGTAGTCGAGTCCCATGATGATCGAATTGCTGATCGACGCGCCTTTTTCGATCCGGCAACGGCAGCCGATGATGCAGTTGTCAATGACCGCGCCTTCGGCGATTTGGCAACCGTCGGCAATCAGGCTTCCGCGAATCGTCGCCCCGTCGACCCGGCTCGGGGGCAGAAAGCGAGGTTCCGTAAAGGTCGGCCATTCGGGCGAAGAGAGAACGAACGGCGGATTCGGCCGGGCCATCGCCAAATTCGCTTCAAAAAACGAACGGATCGTCCCGATATCCTCCCAATAACCGTCGAAAAGATGGAGATGGACCTTCTTCGTGCGGATCGTCGCCGGAAAAACCTCCTTCCCGAAATCCTTGTAGGCCGTTTTTTCAAGCGCGTCGATCAACGTTTCCTTGTTGAAGAGGTAAATGCCCATGCTGGCAAGGCAATCGCGTCCTTTCGAGGGAATGCCCTGTGCGTCGATCCACGCCGGGTCGGTGCGCACATGGTCGATTTCCTCGTCTGTTTGCGGTTTTTCGAGAAATCCGACGACGTTGCCCGCCTCGTCGAGCCGCATGATACCCAACGCCGTGGCCGTCTCCCGATCGACGGGCAGTCCGGCGATGGAAACGTCGGCCCCGGCTTTTTTATGATTTTCCAGCATTTCCGCGAAATTCATCCGGTACAACTGGTCGCCGGAAAGAATCAGGACGTATTCGATGTTGCGCTGCCGGATGAAATTGAAATTCTGCCGGACCGCGTCGGCGGTTCCCTGGTACCAGCCCGCCGTGCTGTCCATCGTCTGCTGCGCGGCCAGGATTTCCGCGAAGCCGCCCCCGAACGGATCGAATGAAAAGGAATGCAGGTGGTGGTGCAGGCTGACGGAATTGAATTGCGTCAGGACGTAAATCTGGTCGAGACCGCTGTTGATGCAATTGGAAAGCGGGATATCGATGAGGCGGTATTTCCCCCCGATCGGGACCGCCGGTTTGGCCCGCATTTTGGTCAACGGATAGAGCCGGGTTCCCTGTCCTCCTCCGAGGATCAACACGACGACGTTTTTCATGAAATGGTTCCGACGATAAACTGGGGTTGTGAACTGGGACTGTGGTCTTCGTTCGCGCGAACGGGAGTCCCTACTCCTGCCACCTCCTGTCATTCTACCACATAAAACAGGGAAAGACGATAACGAATTTCCCATTTTTGTATCGAAGCCGGTCGCGAGAGCGGTTCTTCACGGGCCGGAAATTGTATTCCCGGGCGGTTTGCCAAAACAGGTGAATTATACCGTTTTTTTCGTTTTTTAGGATTTTATGCACTGAACCGGGGGTGCATGGCCGATAATGACGAATGGTTTTGTGGAGTCGTTTTTCGCCTGTCAATTTGGAGGAAACAAGTAATATACCGAAGCCGGTTGAGTCGTTGATAAACACAGCCCGTCCTATCCGCCTGTTGACCTTCGGCAGTGTCGTTTCGATGGGCGGGCGTTCCGGTACGGCCTCGAATCACGGGCGACCGCCGTGTACTCACAGCCGGGAGCCTACCGCCCGTCGCGGCTCGCGACCGGCTTCGGGAAATTTCAACTGCCTTTGATGTAT
>QMCD01002151.1_pt1 | contig 18471 bp, 23 predicted proteins | sample 1821841 | NCBI WGS metagenome assembly QMCD01 (sample SAMN01991225, study PRJNA193472) | Termite gut metagenome, whole genome shotgun sequencing project. | isolation source: worker | host: Macrotermes natalensis
GTGATTACACCGCTTTGCTAAAGAGTTAGTACTCGGAGCGGGACTTGAACCCGCACAACCTAATGGTCACAAGATTTTAAGTCTTGCGTGTCTACCATTCCACCATCCGAGCAGCCTAAGAGCGAAAAACGGGATTCGAACCCGCGACCCCGACCTTGGCAAGGTCGTGCTCTACCAACTGAGCTACTTTCGCATTTTTACTGCCTGAGAAATTCTGTTAAACCAACTCTATGGCACCCATTCTCATTTAGCGAGTGCAAATGTAAAAAATGTTTTTGCTTTCTGCAAGGTTTATTCATGCAAAATTAACGTGTGACATAAAAAACAGTATTATTACTTTCCGAACGTACTCTATATCGTTGTAATCCTGTTTTAGATGGTCCTGATTTTACATTTCCTATTCCGGAGTATAAATCAAAGACACTATTACACTTAGGACATATTGCGGTACCATCCGATGTAGACGGAACAACTGTAATCTCTCTTATTTTTTCATTCGGACAGCATAAGTCAAATGCAGATAAACTAACTACTCCATTTTCTTGAATAATATTACTAACTACAATTAATCCAGAATAACCGACTGATTCATTCATTAGCCTGGGCTTAGTAAAAGTCTTTATATTTCCAGAAGTTCGCAAATCCGCATCAAGATTATTCAAATCTATTCTGAAATTAGGATATCCCGATATTATATCCCTTTCCTCCTCTTTCCCGCAAGAAGAAATCACAAACATCAACAAACCTATTATTAATATATCTTTAATCTTTTTCATCTATATATAACGTAAATCATACAATCAATATTACTTCTTACTCCGTTTTAACGCTTCCAGATTCCGTTTCAGTCCGCTATACTTTGCCCGTTTCACTGCCGAACCTTTAAAAATAATCTGATATTCTTCAACATTCAGATTATCGAGCCTCTCCAAAGACAAATCCAGAAAAGCCTGTGACGGATTAAATTCCTCAGTCTTATGTGGCCTCGAATAACGGTTCCAGGGGCAAACCTGCTGACAAATATCACATCCGTAAAAACGGTTGTTCAGATTAGGTACAATGGTCTCATCTATCTCTCCCTTATTTTCTATAGTCTGATACGAAATACATTTGTTGGCATCTACGACCCTGGGTGCAACAATTGCTTTTGTAGGACAGGCATCAAGACACCGTGTACAGTTACCGCAAGAGAGGGACAAAGGCTTGTCATACTCTAAATCCAAATTAAGGATTAATTCTCCCAAAAAGAAATACGATCCTCTTTTGGGAATAATAAGCAATGAATTCTTACCAATAAATCCTAATCCGGCCTTTGCTGCCCAATAGCGCTCCAGCACCGGAGCGGTATCAACAAAGGAGCGTCCTTCGGCTGATGGGTTTAATGACTTAATGAAATCAAAAAGCTGTTGCAACTTAGCTTTTACCACATCGTGATAATCTTTCCCGTAAGCATAGTATGCAAACTGTGGATTTTCTTCCGGCGACTTTGTTCCCGGGTAGTAATTTAATGCCACACATACTATCGAACGGGCATCTTCGACTAACAAAGCAGGATTGCATCGTTTGTCCTCATTACGAGCCATATAGTCCATTCCTGCATAAAATGAATTATCAATCCAGTTTTTATAACCTTCCTGATTTTCCAAGTCTACTTCTTCGGCACGGCAGATACCGCAGGCATCGAAGCCAAGCGTCAGGGCATATTCTTTTATTTGAGCAGAAGTTATCAACCTTTCCTGTCATTTTTCACGTTTATCAACCTGTCTTGTCCCAAAATAATCGAATGCAGTAGGATCTACATATATTTCTTCCTTAGTATTCTTGTTCCTGAAGACGACAAAGTCATGATCTTTAAACCAGCCATCCTTGGCATCCTTATGCATATTGTTTCCAAAGAGGTATAGTTTTCCTTTTTTAGGTTTAGCTTCCCATTCCTTATCCATTCCGAAACGCTTTATGAGATAATTACCCACAGCAGCAGTAAATGAAGCATAACCAACATAATTAGCACCGCCATTCTCAAAAGCTTTATGAGGCTCGCTATCATTATACATTGCCGAAAAATCAAGAGCATCACCCGTTATATCCAACGATATATCAATGATGGTTTCTATATCTATATTTGCATCCAGCGACTCATCGTTTGGCAGGCTCTGATTGATATAGGAAGCCAGCTTCTCATCCTTTATATCATATGATTTTCGTCCTCCCGCATCTTCATATTTTACAACCATCCGGTAAACACTGCCCTTCAGGAAAAAAAGCAGTATAATAACGATTACCGCAGATATAATCACCGTGTAAACGGTATTTTTCTTATTCTTTTTCATATATAATTGTATATTATAATCTTACTCTCAAAAAAGTAACAAAAGTAACACTATTTATCAATATTGATCCTGTTACTTTCTGTACGATACAAGACAAAAATAAACATTTAACTTACAACCTATTGCACCTGTTACATTCTGCCTGTTATTTTAACTTAATACAGTCGGGAAGCCATTTGTATTTAATATTTATTCACTATATATAGTTAAAAGGTAACAAAAGTAACAGAGAAAACAATTAATATTTAAGAATGATAAATTAATAATTAGCTTGTCATGTTGAGAAGAGCGGGGCATCCTGTTTATAAAAAACTCCGTGTTACTCCTTTTACTCTGTGTTTAAATAAAAAGTAACAAAGGTAACACTTATTTCAGTAAATAGTAAGCAACTTATTTCTCGTATCTTGTCTGCTTTTCCCAGGGGGCCTGTCAATATTTCAAAGAGCTATAAGCTAACAACCAAAGGCTATCAGCTCTAATTATATAGATAAACTTTCTTAAAAAATATACCGATATATTTGCTTAATCCTGTTATCCTGTTATTTTTGAAAGAGAGAATATATTTTTATGAATAATATTTACTAATCAATAAACGATGGAGAATAAGGCTCTTCTATTATTTTTCTTGTATTAAGTAATCTTTCGGTAGTTAACACGTTAGTCAATAGGTAAAACAAATATATAATGATACACAAATACTTGATCTTTACAATAACTTTAATGATCAGCATTTCTTCACTTTCGGCACAAAACGGAGTGTCGGCAAAACTTATTCCGGTAGAAGTCGAATCGGCTGATATCATAGCCCCACAATTTCCGGGAGGAGAGGCCGGATTATATAAGTTTATCGAAAGTAATACCAGATACCCTTATCTTCTGTTAAAAATAGATATGGAAGGCGATCTCGATATAAAATTCAATATAGATAAGAACGGAGTTGTACAAGATGTTGAAATAACGAGGGGATTTGATCCTGTTGCCGACGATGAAGTAATACGTATGGTAAAAGCTATGCCCAGATGGATTCCTGCCACCGATTCGGGCCAGCCTGTAAAAATGGAGCAGAAATTGACTATCAGCTTCAAAGCCGATGAAGATTTGAAGAAGAGGGCAAAAGAACAACGGGAAAAAGAGCCGAATGATAATTTTTATATTGGTTCTCTCATAATAAATGAGACGGATCTATCTGGAATTGATTCCGGAGAGGTTGCCCCTGATGTAATTAGCCAATCAGATACCTTGTTAAACCGGTCGCCTCAGTTTCCTGGTGGAAAGGATGCTTTGGAGGCATATCTGAAGTCTAACCTGAAATATCCTAAGCGGGCTATTCAGATGGGGATAGAAGGGCGGGTTATATTTAATATATTAATCTCGGAACAAGGGGAGATATCCCGGATAGCCCTATTCAAAGGTATATTCCGTGATTGTAACGAAGAGGCATTTTACCTTATAAAGAAGATGCCTAAATGGGTTCCAGGTCTTAAAGATGGTAAGCCTGCACCGATGGAAGTAATGCTGCCTATTCCTTTTGTATTACCGAAGTAATTTTTTTCCCGGAAAGAACGAACTTTCCGGATGTTTCTTTGTTCTATGTACTGTAACTATTATAATAACAGTATATGAAAATATTAGAAAGAAATACAGATTTAGGATTACTTATCCTCAGGTTGAGTGTCGGTGTATTGATGCTGATGCATGGAATAGCCAAATTGATGCATGGCGCAGGTGGTATAGAACAGATGCTCGAAGCCAGTGGGCTGCCGGCTTTTATCGTTTATGGGGTATATGTAGGGGAGGTAATAGCTCCGTTATTTATTATATTCGGTTTTGGCACGCGTATAGCAGCAGCTATATTTGCGTTTAATATGCTTGTAGCTGTCGGAATGGCGCATAGTGGAGATATCTTTACAGTTAATGAAGCGGGTGGCTGGACTATCGAGTTGCAGGCTTTATATTTCTTTGGTGCAGTAGCTTTGATTTTTACCGGTGGTGGTAAATATGCACTTAGCAACAAGAAACTTTGGGATTAAAATTTGTAGTCTTTGATATATTACGGCTGATACATGAGGTGTCGGCCGTTTTTGTATCTTATAATAGCTTAAAATAGACATTATTTACTTAAATTTGGATTCGGATTATTGGTGATAGCCACTATGGATAAATAATCATATTATTGTAAGAATATAAAACACGGACCCCGATAAAAGATACAATAAATGCCTTCTATAAGAAGGAAAAAGTAAAATGTTAAACATAATTGCATCTTTCGTGTTAAATATATTGAAAATAGAATCACATAACTTGTAACCGATCAAATTTCTGTATTTATGACTATAAAAGAAAAATACTGGCAATATTCCCTGATTATTATTATCCTTTTTATGGGAGTGATTCTCTTTCATTATTTTTCACCGCTTTTTAGCGGGATATTAGGAGCATCGACCGTATATATTTTGGTGAGGAAACAAATGTTTTACCTGACCGGGAAGAAGAAATTCGGGAAGAATTTAGCGGCTTCGCTCATATTGGTTGAGGTGGTTATGTGTTTTCTTATACCTCTGGCCATTGCCGTGTGGTTGCTGATTCAGGAATTGCAGGGGATAAACTTAAATCTTACCTCGTCTATAGAATCTGTCCAGGAAGTAATAGCCATGGTGAAGGAGCGCACGGGTTACAATATATTGAGTACAGATAACCTGGTGAGCGCTGCCGCCTATCTGCCTAAGATCGGACAGATACTTATCGGCAGTGTGAGCAGTTTTGCCGTCAATTCGGTAGTAATGTTATTTGTTCTCTATTTTATGTTGATCGGAGGTCCGCAAATGGAGGCTTACCTGAATGATTTATTACCATTCAATAATGAAAATAAGAAGGATGTGTTGCGCGAAATAGATGTAATGGTAAAATCGAATGCCATAGGTATTCCTTTGCTGGCATCCATACAAGGTATTTTTGCGACGCTCGGTTATATCATCTTTGGAGTTCCCGATCCTATTCTTTTCGGGTTTCTTACATGCTTTGCCACTATTATTCCTATCGTGGGAACTATGTTTATCTGGTTGCCACTTGTTATTTATATGGCTATTACCGGGGATTGGTTGAATGCGATCGGCCTGACGGCTTACTCACTGATTGTTATTTCTAATGTCGATAATCTGCTGCGCTTTATTCTTCAAAAGAAGATTGCAAATACGCATCCGCTGATTACCGTATTTGGTGTTGTGATAGGATTGCCCGTCTTTGGGTTCTGGGGTGTTATCTTTGGCCCGTTGTTCCTGTCAATGTTTATACTGTTGGTCGATATCTTCAAACGTGGCTATCTCGACAGTGGTAAGTAGGGATTTTTCTTGAGACATATACATTTTAATATAACCAGTCATGAAAAAAACACTGTTTCTGCTTATTGTAAGCATCATATTCTGCACAAGCGTATTTTCCCAGCAGGCTTTATGGGGAGGTTCCGAAGTTGTTTCTCCGGAGGCACATGGGAACAATACCGTAACTTTCAGGTTGCATGCGCCTAATGCAAAGGAAGTAAAAATATCAGGAGATTGGCTGCAACAGCCTGTGGCTATGAATAAAGATGAAAAAGGCCTGTGGTCATATACGACCGGGCCGCTTCGTTCCGATCTTTATAGTTATTCTTTCTGGGTAGATAGTTTGAAGACGGATGATCCAAGCAATGTTTATATCAACAGGGATGTCTCCACCCTTTCCAATATATTTATAATTGGTGGAGGAAACGGTGATCTATATAAGGTAAATAAAGTTCCTCACGGTTCCGTGACACGCCGGTGGTATTCTTCTCCGGGAAATGATATGGAGCGCAGGATTACAATCTATACGCCTGCCGGATACGAAACCGGTAAGGAAAAATATCCGGTGCTGTATCTGCTTCATGGCATGGGGGGTGATGAAGAGGCATGGATGGCTCTCGGTCGGACTTCCCAGATACTCGATAATCTGATCGCACAAGGTAAAGCAAAACCGATGATAGTGGTAATGACAAACGGGAATGTTGCTCAGGAAGCAGCACCCGGAGAATCGAGCCTTGGCTTTTACAAGCCGTCTTTCATGCTTCCGCACACAATGGATGGAAAGATGGAGGAGACCTTCAAAGATGTGATACGTTTTGTGGAAGACAGTTACCGGGTTGTAAGCGATAAATCGGGTAGGGCGATAGCGGGCCTTTCGATGGGTGGTTTTCATTCCTTGCATATTTCCCGATATTATCCCGATACGTTCGATTATATCGGTCTTTTCTCTCCTGCGATTAAGCCGCGGCCGGATGTAGACTCTCCTGTATATAAAGATATCGATACTACGCTGGAAACTCAGAATAAGAATGGGGTAAAGCTATATTGGATTGCTATAGGAAAAACGGATTTCCTATATAAGGATGTAACCGATTACCGTGCTAAACTGGACAGCCTCAAATTCAAATATATTTACCATGAGAGTGAAGGCGGGCATACATGGAGCAATTGGCGTGATTATATGATAGAATTTATTCCGCAACTATTTAAATAGGTACTGTGAGTAGAGATCAATAGGTCTGTGACCTAAAAAATAAGGCTTGAGATTCTCAAGCCTTATTTTTTATATCTAAACTAAATACTATATTAAGCTTTTGCCTTAGCTTTAGCTTCAATGTCAGATAGTTCGTTCGCTAATTTTCCTGCTACATCGGCTGTCACTTCATTGATCTTTTTTGTACCTTTTCTTACTTCCTGTCTTGCGCGTACTCCGGCGCGTAAGGCTTTGCTCTTACCTACGACAAGAGTATGATCCAATTCGGCTTTAGCTTTACCTGTAGCGTTATTTACTCTGGTGCGCAATTCTTCGCGGGTTTCTTCATCCGATAATTTAAGCGCTGCATACACTCCCAGTGCACCGACAGCAAGTCCCAATATAAAACCTTTCATAATGATATCTATTTTATGAATTAGTAATTTTCTTATTAACAAATATAGGATATTTATTAAAATAACAATCAAATAAAGGCTATTGTTTATCCTTAAATAACTAAATTGTTAAAAAAACATTTAGGCTATAAATTTTTATCAATAAGGTTTTATTATATGATTATAATAGCCAGACCTATACCGAGTACTATGAGGAAAACGGCTCCTATTCCGGTCAGGATGCGGGCAGTCTTCCTTCCGAACATATTGACCAATCCATCGATTTTTTTTAGATTGTATGTAGTGGTATTTACGTCTCCAAACATCCAGTTCCAATCGAAAATACATGCCAGAAGAAAGAATATGCCTACTGCTATACAAAAAAGAGGAAGTATAACCGGATATTGATTGTAATAGTCTTGTACTGTGTCTTTAAGGGTATCCATTGGAAAAATATCTATTATTTCTTTTTACTAAAAATGCTGCTAAATAGGGGGAAAATAAGTATGATGGGAATAAATTTTACAGGAATATCGAAAAAGAAATGAGCGAAGGCAAATCCTATCATCAATATAATAGTAATAAGAAGCGCCCACTGCATAAAACCCCAATTGCCATTCTCACCCTTTTTATCGTTCATTTGTATTCTTACTGTAGCTTTTTGTACAAAACTAGCAAATATTCTCTTAAAAATATATATTTCCCGATGAAATGTGTATTTTTAACCTAAAAACATATTTATAATTCAATATTTTACTATATTTGCTGCTGTGATTGATTTTTATACTGAATGAGAGAGTTGCTAAGTTAAATTTTAAAAGCGGATAGTATGGAATTTAAAGACAGGTTGAAGCATTTATTGGAGAAAGAGGGCGTCACCGCTTACCGTATCTGGAAAGATACAGCGATAACTAAGGGTACAATCGCCAATTATATAGAAGGCAAGACGAATCCCAATAAGTCAAATATTGCCATCTTGGCTGCATATTTTAAAGTGAATGAAGAGTGGCTTGCCAATGGGACAGGCTATATGAACCGTCCTGAAAAAGTGCGGGGCGAAGAGCCATACCTTACCACTAAGTCAGGATTGAAGTATTACGAAATGTCGAACGGAAAGTATCGTATGCGCGTACCTTTTATTCCTGTAAAAGCGTATGCCAAATATATCGACGATTGCCGCGACGTGGAGTATGTAAGCGATGAATTCGAAGAATTTGACTTTATTGTAGACAAGATAGGGCATGGCCGTTACTTTGCTTTTGAGATAAAAGGCGATAGTATGGACAATGATTCGAAACGCAGCCTCAGTAATGGCGATATTGTCCTCGCCCGGGAGTTAGGCAAAGAACATTGGCGCAACAAACTGCATACCGAAGATTTCCCCAACTGGGTAATCGTCCTTAACAACACGATACTCTGCAAGCAAATAATCAGCCAGGATTTGGAGAAGGGTACTATCGTCTGTCATTCCCTGAACCCATCACCGGAATATACCGATTTCGAGCTTAAGCTCGATGATGTTTGCCAGTTGTGCAATATTGTGCAGCGGATGTCCAGCTCTTTTTAAAAAGAGGAATATCTATAGGGATATTTTTTTCGTGTAATCCTTTAAGTCAGGGAAGAACTCATTGTAGCTGTCAGCTATTTCCTTATAATGTTTTTCAAAATCGGTGAATATATGCGCATTATCGGGCAAATAAGCTGCCCGTTGTTGCAACCGGTCGAAGCTGCGCTCTATCATCCAGTTGTAACGGTAGTTGAAAAACCAGTCCTCGCTTTTCATATACATAAACATACTGCAGAATTTTGATGGCAGAATTTCAGCATATTGCTCAATTTGCGAATAGCATTTCGCAGCGAATTCTTTCCAGCCTTCTTCCGGTTCACTCAATTCATCTAAAGCCAGAAAATGGTCGTACGAGACATCCAGAAAAGGGCCTGCATATTTATGAGCCGATGACCGGAATACCTCCATTGCCCGTAAAGTAACAGGATGGCTGTCGGTGTATGCGTCAATGTGCCTGTGTATATGTATTCCATGCCGTATCCGTTCGGGATATTGCTCTATTTGCTTACCTTTTACCAAATCGGCAATCATATTTCCGATCAATATCTCAGGGTCTCCGAACGACAGGTATGCATGTGCCAGAAAATTCATGTCTTTGTACTTTACGAATGAGACGCAAAGATAGTGTTTTTATTGGCACAATAGTTCATAAAGAGAACCCCTCCGGTTAAGAGGGGTTTGGGTGGCTGTTTTTATTCATGCTTCTTTTTCAGTTTGTTTACAGCTGATTCCAGTGATTCGGTAGGCTCTATAATGTTGAAATCCTCCCAGAAATTTTTATCGGAGAAATCACTGACTTTATCAGATAAGGATTGATTTTGTTTAAATGCCAGTTTGTTCGGTATATTGGTTACATCTTCCTCCTTGCGATCAGTTACTACCATTTCGGAAACGACTTCGTAATTGGTAGAGAAGAAAAAGAAACGCTTTTTCCAATCACATTTAAAGCGGATATCATTACGAATATAATTGAGATAACTACGTCCTTCCCGCTCTCTGTATGTTACTGTGAATGATATCTCTTCCGGCTTGAAGTGTAGTTTTGGCGGTTTTTTTATCAGTATTGCCTGTGTGGCTTTATCGCGGTCATCCATATTCAGGCTGAATTCTGCCCTCGAAAAAGCAAGAGTTTGTTTGTCTATATAATATTTCCCATAATATAAGGCGTATGGGAGGATCAGGATGGGTTTAAAACTGATAACATAATGAAGCCGTTCATTTATCATCACACTCTCTTCCATTGTATAGCTATAATAGTCCAGAGTCTCGGTGTCCAGTAAAATATCATCTGTATTTTTTACAATATCCAGATAAACAGCAAGGGTAGGACCTCCGAGAAGTTTTACCACGAGTGTATCGCTGGGTTTCGGGCTAATCAGCTTTCGACCCTTGAATATTTGTACTTTGTCTTTTCGTATGTCTTCTTTGTAAGAAGATTTATAAATGTCGATAACCGCTTCGGAAATATTAATGTAATTTCTTCCTTTTTTTACTGTTTCCCGGTAAAATCCTGTCAATAAATTCGGCTGAAGGCTATAGTTATTCCCGATTTTTTGAATAGCTACTTTTACCAGTTCACGCGGATTTGTCGGGTGTACAACTACTTCCGACAACTTGTTCTCATTTGCCGTAAGCAATATTGTCACGTTGTTCATATTCCTGCCGTCAATAGGCAATGTGTAATTTATATATCCGATATGGGATATCTCTATCGATTTTGCATGCGCTTTATCTTTTATTTTGATTGTAAATTCTCCGTCGGCATTCGTGATAGTTCCGATATTCGTACCCGGAACGGAAACGCTTACATACTCCATTTTCTTTTTAGTGCGTTTATCTTTCACTACCCCGCTTATAGAGGTGTAGTCCATACCGACCTGTGCCCATAATGGAATTGCAAAAAAGAGAAACAGGAGCAATATGGCTGAATTTGCAGTAGGTTTATGATTTGTTTTCATATTTTTCAGCTATTCGGTTAAGTATCAGATTCCTGCTTATATAATATTAAACATATAAGATTGCCTTAATGTTTAAATCTTGCCGTGAGTTGCATCGTGTTTATTCTGACTAAAAGATAGTGAAAAAGTATCAATTAAATGTAGTTTTTGTCGAAAATTTTTAATCCATAGTAAAGGGTTCTTTTAAACCGCCTTCTGTTTCGGAATAGGATTAATTAAAATCCTTTTATCTATACAGGCTTGATTTTGTAGTTGAGGTCTGTGTGAGGATAGGTAAATAATGGTATATTATCCTTTGGGGAGGCGATAATGTTACTTTTTTTATTTATATTTGCAATCAGGGACATTATGTTTTGATAACATCACAATATTGAATTATAATAGAATAAACACGATGCAACTCACGGCACGAAACAAGGCTATAACAAAACAATTTTAGAGGAATATCCAAATGGAATTATTATATCCACAGGAACATCTCACATGCTATAATTACGAAAAAGGGGAAAGACCTACAATCGAAAAAATTAATGTAAAAAAAGGGCAGAAATGGAAAATATTTTCTATTGATAATAAAGCCTTTTTTATGCAGTTGGGAAGTATACGTTTTTCTTTTGGAGAATTTACGGAAAGAACCATTACCAGAGGTAAAATAATGCTGATTCCTTCGGGTAGCCAGATGGATTGCTATGCCGAGGACGATTGTACTTTTATTATTATTCGTTTACATAATACAAAGCAGTTGTGCGATTGTTTTTCTTTAGATGTTTTACTTCAGGAAAAAACTGATGATTTTGAGCCGGATTTATATTACTTAGATATAAATGAAAGAGTGGAATCTTTCCTCTCGTTTTTGGATATTTGTATGACTGACGGCTTGAAGTGTACATATTATTTCGAATTGAAAGCAAAAGAATTCTATTTCCTTTTGCGCGCCTATTACGAGAAACCTGCCCTTTTAGCTTTTTTCTATCCCCTGCTCAGCAAAGATATTTCATTCTCTGATCTGGTTATAAAAAACCACTATAAAGCCAAGACTGTTCAGGAGTTGGCAGATATGACACATTATAGTCTTTCCGGTTTTCAAAAACGATTCAAGAAAGTATTTGGCGTTTCTGCATATCATTGGATGAAAGATGTGCGCTCAAAATCTATATATCATCAGATAAACAGTACCGAGAAATCATTTAAAGAAATAAGTGATGAGTATGGGTTTTCTTCACCTTCCCATTTTAACGACTTCTGTAAAGTCCATTTTGGTACCACTCCAGGCAGAATCCGTCGAAAAAAAGCTGCGACAAAAGCCTGATTTAACAAAAAGGCACGAATTCTGTAAAAGCGGGTATTTTTATGTAATGATAAAGGCCTATAATTCCTTACATTTGTAATGTAAATATATGAGGAAAATATATTTATTTAAATGAAAACCTGAATAGGTTGTAGTTTAACTCTATTATTGTGTAGTTTTGTAAAGTTTGTGTTAAGGTTGGAAAGTCTGCGAAGGGAATTTGCGGACTTTTTACATTTTTATATATTAATCAAATTATTATTCTTGGTTCATTTCATAAACTAAAATTATCTCATAACTTTTGTTTAAAGTATTTTTCTGCAATATATCTTTATCTATAATAATGGATATTTTGAGATGTATCTATTTATTATAGTATTCACAACTAAAAAGTAATGGGTGAGACCAATGTGGTACGAAGGTCACATTCATCGGTGAATATGAATGGTAAAAAGAGCTTCATTTACCTGTAAAATAATAAAGGAACAAAAGTTTTCAACAGAGTTTTTTATTCCATCATATTCTGTAAGATTATTATTATCTTTGTTTGGATAATGAGTTATAAATTACATGATATTTAGCGTACATCTTAACATATAGGGATTAAAGACTTATAAACTCTGGGTATTCCTTTAAAGTAGATTTTATAGAAATGAAATATATATCGGTTTTTTGTGGTTCGTCATCAGGAAACGAGAGCGTTTTTGCAGAACAGGCAATATTGTTAGGAAAAAGAATAGCCCGCAGAGGATACGGCGTTATCTATGGAGGCGCACATGTAGGCCTGATGGGTGCTGTAGCCAATGGTGCATTGGAGGAAAATGGAGAAGTGATTGGTGTAATACCAGAATTTCTTAAACAAAAAGAATTAGAGCATAAAAGAATAACCAAAATGCATATCGTAGAGACGATGCATGAGCGTAAAGCTTTAATGAGCGAACTCAGTGATGCCGTAATAGCATTGCCCGGAGGCTACGGTACAATGGAGGAGTTGTTTGAGATGCTTACATGGGCACAATTAGCCCTACATAAGAAACCAGTAGGATTACTTAATACATTAGGATATTATGACCCTTTGGTGGCTATGTCCGAAAAGATGATAGAGAAAGGGTTCCTGAAAGATGAATATAGGGGTATTATGATAGTGGAAGATAATGTAGATACATTATTAGATAAGATGGAATTATTCGTGCCCCTCAAAAATGATAAATGGTTCGAGGTAAAATAGGACGGTAGCGACCGCAATTTAATTAACACAACTTACAAACAAATAGTATGAGAACAATTTTTTTTATTGTACTCTTATTGCTCGTTGCAGCAATGGGGTATGCTCAAAAACAGGAAGCTAAGGCAGGCAGGCAGCGCATCGAAAGAAATAAGAATATACAAACCAAAAGTGGCTACAACTACTTTATGCTCGATGTTGTAAAAGATGTGGATGTAGTTTATACGGAGTATGAGGAACTGATACAGAGGGTATGGGATAATGAAGTCAATCTGAATTTGCAAAAGACCTCGGTTACTCCGCTTAAAGAAATAAATAATATCCGTACCGAAATAGTAAATATGCCGATATATCAGGGTGGGCTGGAATACCGTAACTCTGTACTTGATTATCTGGAGGCAGTAAAACAAAAGATAGTGGTATTGGAAAAATTTGGTATCCTCGGGGCTGATGCTAATTCCGATATACAATTATATTACGAGACAAGCCGTAAATTTCAGGAGGTGGACAACGTTACTATAGATAAACGGAATAAGGTGAGAAGGCAGAAGACGATTTATGAGCGCACTGCCTATGTTGAATAATTAATAATATGAATAATGGCATTAAACATAGGGGATAAGATCCCGGATATATTAGGAATAAATCAGGATGGGGAAACCGTTAAATCCAGCGACTATGCGGGACAAAAATTAGTACTCTATTTTTATCCTAAAGACAGTACACCCGGGTGTACAGCTGAGGCATGTAGTTTCAGGGATAATTTCTCGAAGTTGCGTAAGGCCGGATATCAGATACTTGGAGTAAGTGTAGATGATGAAAAGGCGCATAAAAAGTTTATAGAGAAGCAACAGTTGCCGTTTCCACTTATTGCCGATACAGATAAAAAGCTGGTAGAGGCATTTGGTGTATGGGGCGAGAAAACGTTTATGGGACGTAAATTTATGGGAACCTTCCGTACAACATTCCTTATCGATGAATCGGGAGTTATCGAGCAAATAATAGGCCCAAAAGAGATAAAGACAAAAGAGCATGCGGAGCAAATATTAAAACAATTATAAACAAACCAAAAGAAAGAAACCAATAATGGCAGAAGAGAAAGAAAAGAAAGCGGCGCCGAATACAGAGAAGCTTAAAGCTCTGCAGGCTGCAATGGATAAAATAGAGAAAAGCTACGGTAAAGGATCGATAATGAAAATGGGAGATGATAAGGTGGACGAAATTCCTACAGGTTCTATCGCGTTGAATGCGGCTCTTGGGGTAGGAGGGTATCCTCGTGGCAGGGTAATCGAGATATACGGACCTGAATCTTCCGGTAAAACAACATTGGCTATACATGCTATCGCCGAAGCTCAGAAAGCCGGAGGTATAGCTGCATTTATTGATGCAGAGCATGCTTTCGATCGTTTCTATGCAGAGAAATTGGGCGTAGATATTGAGAACCTCTATATATCCCAACCCGACAGTGGAGAGCAGGCCTTGGAGATCGCAGAACAGTTAATCCGTTCGTCGGCTATAGATATCGTAGTGATAGACTCTGTGGCAGCACTGACCCCGAAGGCTGAACTCGAAGGTGAAATGGGCGACTCTAAAATGGGACTTCAGGCTCGTCTGATGTCTCAGGCCTTACGTAAGTTAACGGCAGCTATCAATAAAACCAGTACCACATGTGTATTTATCAACCAGTTGCGTGACAAAATCGGAGTTATGTTCGGTTCGCCGGAAACAACAACCGGAGGTAATGCCTTGAAGTACTATGCTTCTGTGCGTCTCGATATCCGTCGTATCGGCCAGCTAAAAGACGGAGATGAAGTGAAAGGTAGCCAGACCCGTGTGAAGGTAGCGAAGAACAAGGTTGCCCCACCATTTCGTAAAGCTGAATTCGACATCATGTACGGAGAGGGAATCTCCCGTTCCGGCGAGATTATCGACCTCGGTGCCGAACTAGGGATCATCAAGAAGAGCGGATCGTGGTATAGCTACAATGATACAAAGCTGGGACAAGGACGTGAAGCGGCAAAGGATATGGTAAAAGACAATCCGGAACTTGCCGAAGAACTCGAAGGCCTGATATTTGCAGCATTGCAGGCAAAAAAATAACGAAACCAATAAGTTATTAGATAAAGAAGTCCCGGAGAATTACTCTCCGGGGCTTTTTATTGTTTATTTTTTGTTACTGCTGTTCATCACTTTTTGTACGTCTTCTGCCGTGAAAGTACCCATGATACGGATGACCGTACATTCTTCGGGTTCGTTGACGAACATTATCAGGTCTTTGAAGTTATCCTTCTCCTTGCGGGCATAGAAAGTTATATTATCGCCTTTATCTTTGATGGCCATCAGGGTCTCGTATGTTTTACTCTTTGTAAGCCCTTCAAATTCCATTCTGATGAGTTTTGCCGCCTCTTTGCTTTGGCTGCTGTATATTTCCAGTTGTTCGAGTTTGCCGGCCAATGATTTTATATCGGCACCTCCCGCTCCAACATCCATCTTCGGCATCATATTGAGCAATGCTTTGGATATATAGACTGTGGATATGTCCTTGTTATCCGAAAGCCTGTCGAACATATTGTTCTGCGAATGCATAGTAGCAAAACCGGTCAGGAGTAATATTGCTGTAATGAGTACTTTTATTTTCATGATTCTTTATCTTTTTTGCGATTAAGCGTTTTGTTTAATATTTCATTTGATTTGTCAAGGCTTGAAGATACTACAGCCAGTTGATCTACTCCTTTGTTAAAGTTAGAAGACAACAGTATAAGTGCGTCTTCCGCTTCTTTCAGGGCTTTCTTGTCTGCTTCACTCAGGTTATCGGCAGTTTGTTGTTCAGGAGTTGTAGGCGGTTGGCCTGTATCCGGCTTATTGTTGAAATAGAATGTGACGGAAATCAGCAAGGCTATACAAGCTGCGGCACTCCCGACCCATCTCAGCAGATGTTTTCTCTTAGCCACGGTTTTTATCTCAGTATTCTTTTCTTCTTTCGAAGCAAGTTCGTCGATGAGGTTCTCCAGTTTCGAATCCAAAGCCGGAGGTACGTCTATCGGCTCTGCCTGATACATACTGAGGAAAACTTCTTTCTCATCCAGTAATTCTTCGGCTACGTCTTCACTGCTAAAATATTTCAGCAATATCAGCTCTTCTGCGACAGTTGTTTCACCGTTGTAGAAAGCATCCAGCATTATTTTTATTTCGTCCGTTTTCATCACTGTTGTATTTTTATGAATTGTTCGCGTATCGTTTTCCTGGCCCTTGAGAGTATCACTCTAATGTTTCCCGGACTGATTCCCGTTATCTGTTCTATTTCTTCATCCGAATACCCGTCCCAATGTTTCATTATCATAACTTGGCGTTGCTGTTCAGGCAACTTGTTTATCAGTTTTTTTACCCGTTCGGCTTCATCCTGTATTTCTATCTGTTTGACCAAAGAAGCTGTTTCGGGGATATCGGAGTCATAATTGGTATGATAATCGTTTTTCGTTTTCCGTAGATGATCCAGGCATGTGTTCCGGAGTATGATAATAGAGAAAGCTTCGGTATTTTCTATATCCTGCATATCCCCGCGTTTGTTCCAGAGTTTTATAAATGTTTCCTGAACTATGTCTTCGGCATTTGCGGCATCCTGTACAATACGATAAGCTATTCGATACAATTTCTGATGATATGGGAGAAATACTTTTTTAAAAGTTTCTGCATCCATCTATTTCTTGTTCTTTGCCTGTTCTTTAACTATATCTTCCAAATCGGATTGCTCCAGTCTGCCACTCATTTTTACCAAAACGATATCTTCTTCATCCATGACCAAGATATATACATCGGATACTGTTTCCCCGTTTCTTTTAGCGATGATGCGTACATTATCTTCACCGTCCTTGACTCTTACCAGTGTGGAATATATATCATCATCTCTAAATGAGTTCAAATTTTCCAGTACCATATTTCTTGTATCGGGAGCATCCTCCTCCAATGTGACCACCTGTATGGAATCTATCTTCTGCATAAACGAAGGCATTTTCGATTTCAATTCCCCTGTCGGGTCCTGAGCCTGTGCCTGCGCCATGGAAGCACCCAGCATGGCCTTGTCTACTACCTGACGTTGCGCCTTTTCATTTTTTGCCACTTCTTTCATCAGTCCGTCCAGATCCTGAGCTGTTGCAATATGGCTTCCTGCTAATATTAGGATAAAAAATACTATAAACTTTTTCATAAATCGATTGTGTTTTACTTTGCTAAGGTCGCAGACCTATTTGTTACTTTTATATCTGCAACGGCAATAATTAGTTATGATTCAAAAATATTGGATTAAATACCTTCTTTTTTTTATATTTATTTGTCGTACTTGTTTACCAGTTCGGCAATGTCATTATCTTTTATTTTTCCCGAAAACCGGATTATGGTAGGGTCTTGTTCGTCCATACACAATATTATCATTTCTTTGATGGTGTCTTTGTCTTTCTTCACCATTATGCGTACCCCATCGCTTTTATCCTTCGCATAAATAAGGGTTTCATAGCCTCCGCTGTCTTTCAGTTTATTGAATTGTTTCGCTAAATCTTTTTTCAGGCCATTATCACAAGACGATAAATCATATATTTCCATAGAATGTATCCCCCTTGCTACCGGTATGTCGCCTACACCACCAAACGCTTTGCCCAGAGACATCATAAACTTTCCGATTTTGACTTTCTCTATATTCTCGGTTTTAGATACTTTTTTCAATAACTGGTCTATATTTTGTGCCGGAGCAGCCAGTATAAAACCGAAAAGTAATACTAAACAAAATAAATATTTTTTCATAACAGTTCCTATATAAAAGTTAGTAAATTAATGATAGATGTGCGCTTTCATCTGTTTTCAAATACTAAGACGGAACAGGTTGAAAATTTGTTACAATAAAAAGTAAGAAAAATGCAGTGAAGGTATACTAGGTTGTTAAACAGTATGTTATTGCTGTTTTATTGTCCGGTAGTTGAAAAAGGTAACAAAAGTAACACTATTTACAGTGAACAGTTAACATTCATCAGTTAACAACTTGTATCTCGTGTCTTGTCTACTCGTAACTTTCCCAAAAGGTAACAAAAGTAACACTATTTACAGTCAGCAGTCAACAACCGGTAAAATGTAAAATCTTTGCGTCTTAGCGTGAGACAAAACAGGGCGTCAGCCAACCCGTAACTATCCGCAGGACGAAGAAATAACATT
>QMCD01001138.1_pt1 | contig 18466 bp, 16 predicted proteins | sample 1821841 | NCBI WGS metagenome assembly QMCD01 (sample SAMN01991225, study PRJNA193472) | Termite gut metagenome, whole genome shotgun sequencing project. | isolation source: worker | host: Macrotermes natalensis
ACGGCGACGGCGACGCTCGCGCCGACCATGGGGTTGTTGCCCATGCCTATAAGGCCCATCATCTCGACGTGCGCCGGGACGGAGCTGGAGCCCGCGAACTGCGCGTCGGAGTGCATGCGGCCCATCGTATCCGTCATACCGTAGGACGCGGGGCCCGCGGCCATGTTGTCGGGATGCAGCGTGCGGCCCGTGCCGCCGCCGGACGCGACGGAGAAGTATTTCTTGCCGTTTTCCACGCTCCATTTTTTATACGTCCCCGCGACGGGGTGTTGGAAGCGCGTCGGGTTTGTGGAGTTGCCCGTAATGGAAACGTCCACCTTCTCATGCCGCATTATAGCGACGCCCTCGGAAACGTCGTCCGCGCCGTAGGCCTTGACCTTCGCGCGCTCGCCGCCTGAGAACGGCTGTTCCTTCACGATCTTCAGCTCGCCGGTATGGTAGTCGTATTCCGTTTCGACGAACGTGAAGCCGTTGATGCGCGAGATTATGTACGCCGCATCCTTGCCCAAGCCGTTGAGGATTACGCGCAGCGGCTCTTGGCGGACTTTATTCGCCGTACGGGCTATGCCTATCGCGCCCTCGGCGGCGGCGAAGGATTCGTGACCCGCGAGGAAGCAGAAGCATTTCGTCTCTTCGCGCAAGAGCATGGCGGCCAAGTTGCCGTGACCGATGCCGACGGCGCGCTGATCCGCGACGGAGCCGGGGATACAGAACGCCTGCAAGCCTTCGCCGATAGCTTCAGCCGCTTCGGCGGCCTTCGTGCAGCCCTTTTTCAGCGCAATCGCCGCGCCAAGCGTATACGCCCAAACGGCGTTTTCAAACGCGATGGGCTGGATCGAGCGGACGATGGAATCGACGTCTACGCCCTTTTCAGTAACATAGTCGCGCACGGCCTCCAGATTCTCGAAACCAAGCTGCTTCAGCGCGCCGTCGATTTTGGCGATGCGCCTTTCATAACCTTCAAAACGTATCATATACTTCGCCTCCCCTCTACTGATGCCGCGGATCGATGTATTTCACAGCGTCCGCGAACCGGCCGTATGAGCCGACGTTGCATTCGTAGGCTTCCTTGGGGTCTTTGCCCTTTTTTATGGCTTCCATCATCTTGCCAAGATGTACGAACTGATAGCCGATAACTTCATCGTCCGCGTCCAGGCCGATTTTGATAACGTAGCCTTCCGCCATTTCGAGATAGCGCACGCCCTTTTTCTTTGTGGAGTACATCGTGCCAATTTGCGACCTTAGGCCCTTGCCCAGGTCTTCAAGGCCCGCGCCGACAGGCAGCCCGTCTTCGGAGAACGCGCTCTGCGTACGCCCGTAGACGATTTGCAGGAACAGCTCGCGCATGGCGGTGTTGATCGCGTCGCAAACGAGGTCGGTATTGAGCGCTTCGAGAATCGTCTTCCCGGAGAGCGCCTCCGCAGCCATAGCCGCCGAGTGCGTCATGCCCGAGCAGCCGATCGTCTCGACCAGCGCCTCTTCGATTATGCCGTCTTTTACGTTCAGCGTAAGCTTACACGCGCCCTGTTGCGGAGCGCACCAGCCCACGCCGTGCGTCAGGCCGGATATGTCCTTGATCTCCTTGGCTTTTACCCATTTTCCCTCTTCGGGGATGGGCGCAGGGCCGTGCTTCGCGCCCTTGGCCACGCAAGTCATCTCTTCTACTTCATGAGAGTATTGCAAGTGTATTCTTCTCCCTTCGTCGTGTCTTGAGGGGATTATAGCATGTCCATAGGGAGAAGACAAGAAAAACCGCCGGGAGGCGGCGGTCAGATTCACGCATGAAATTGTTCTTATTTTACGAACAACGCAATTACAACTGCTACCGCAATAGCGCCTATACCAGCAATAGCAGTAATGACCATTCCGTTAACATAGTGCAGCTTTGTTTCTATCTTTTCTTCTAATCTGGTTTGCATGACTTCCATTTTATCATCGATCTTATCGAAACGAGCTTCAATACGCGACATTTGGGCATCCATCCGCGCTTCTGTTTGCTTCATATGCTCGTCCATCCGCGCTTCTGTTTGCTTCATATGCTCGTCCATCCGCGCTTCTGTTTGCTTCATATGCTCGTTTAAGCGCTTTTCGGATTCTAAAGCGTGCGCTTCTATTCGAGCCTCCATTGCGCGCTGGCGCTCTTCGTTTGCACGCATGTCAGCTTTGAACCAATCGTAGAATCTATCTTGTTCGGCCACGGCTGTCACCTCCTTACGACTATTATCGTCTGTTAATAGTACCGCTGCTTCGCTTATATTATACTCCATGGTATCTAAAATTGCATCTGGAGCATCCCACGATGATTCTGCAGGCTGCTTTTTTGCGCTTGTATAATACGATCTAGGCCGCCTTGCCGTATCATTTAAGAATAGCAAATTATTTTTCGTTGCTGGAGCATCTGGCATCAGTCCGCCTCCACAGGGGCTTCCCGTTCCTCACAATACCTTTTTAGTCCTTCTGCTAATTCTTTTGCCGATTCATAATCCATTCGTAATACAACGGCATCAAACGGCATGCCTGCGTGCTTTCCGGGCTTAAAATAGTCCGGAGTCTCTTCAATGGCGCATAATAGAACTTCTTTTCCGCTCGAAGCAAAAGAGTAATTATCTAGGCACAAACTCTTAGAAATCCTGCTGTTTATGCTACCCCAATATTTTTCTCGTTTCGCATTTTTTACTGCTTCGTCAGACATGATATATCCCCTAAAACGCATATATTATGCAATCGATCTCATATATTACTATAATAATTTATATATTTCATGAGATTTCGACAAATTAAGACAGCCATGCGCCATACGAAGGTGAGATATGTTTTATGAGAAACAACCTACAAAACTTACGCTGTTGTTTCTCCAAGCGTTAAAATGGCGAAACAGCCGCGCAAAACGGCTGTTCTCATTACGATATATGCATGCTGTACAGGCATGATTCTCAATATTTAGTTACCAAAAAGCCATTAATCACGCGGGCGGCAAGCCGCCGCTCCTACGGAAACAACCCCCTACGCCCCGAAATCAAACGAATACCCGGAATACTGCACCTGCTGAATAAAGCTCGGGCTTAGCTCGTTGAGCTTGCGCAGAGCGTTTAGCTGGCTTTGCTCTATGCCCTGGCCGCTTATCATACCCATACGGAACTCACGGGAGAAGGTATCGGCGGCGATTTGTACGTCCTCGTCCGAAAGCCCCGCTCTCCTAAACGCCGTATGGGCATACGCGTTGAAGTCCTGGTCGAGATAGCTCAGCGTCATGAGCTTCTCCTGCTCGGACTCGTATTCCAGAGCGTTCAGCGACTCATAGCGCTCCTTATACTGCGCGACAGCGTCGTCCAGGAAGTTTTTCTTGGGAATATTGTCCCTGTCGAAGAAATAGCTGCTGCTGTAATCCCCGTTCGGGCCTCTGGAAAATAGCCGCTCGACCTCGATCTGATCCACCTGATTTGTCTGGTGGGCAAAGCCGTCGGCGTTGTAGCCTTCCTGTGGCTCCATGCGTATCGTCAGGCCGCCGTTGCCGTTTTGGCGATCCCGCGCGTGCTGACGCATCCGCTCGATCATGGCCTGCGCTTTTTCGTTTGAAAGCTTTGGATAGTGGCTCTCGTTTTTTATCTCGGGCTCGGAATACTCCCCTTTCGAGGCCCGCTGTATCAGCTGCGGCTCTCCGCTTCCGTACCGCCCCGCCATTTCTCTTGTGCTGCGCTGCGCGTCTTCGAGCTGCTTGGCGTAGCTCGCTTCCATCGACTCGGCGTAACGCCGCCGCCTTTGCTCCCGCATATCCACTCCCGTCGGGGGCCTGTATGCGCTTGGACTTATCATTTCTTTCCTCCTTGAAAATTCACTCAATCCTTTGATTTGCGATAATCTTGCCCGTACTATATTAATATCGGGATAATGCGGGAGAGTTAATATAAAAGGGCATAAATCCTGTGATTTACACCCGTAAGTGGAAGTATGATATTGTATTCTTAGGCAAACGTATATTAATCAAATCGGCACTGGAGGGGCGGAGGGCAATCCGCCCGCAGATAGGGCTCGGGACGATTGCCATCGTCCCCTACAATTAAACAACGCCTACCTAGCTAATCAGGCTAAGCACCGCCCCCGTCTGCTGATTGGCCTGGGACAGCATAGCCGTGGCCGCCTGTGACAAGATCCCGTTCTTGACATAATCCGTCATTTCCTTCGCCATGTCTATATCGCGGATACGGCTTTCGGCGCTCGCCAGGTTTTCCTCCGACGTGCTGAGGTTGTTCATCTTGTGCTCCAGCCTGTTTTGCATAGCTCCCAAGGCGGCGCGCTGCGTGGATATCATGTTTATCGCGCCGTTTGTCACGTCGATTGCCTCGGTTGCCGTTTCGCGCGTCTTAACGTCGGTCGTGTTCAAAGCCTTTTCCAAAAAGCCGTACGCGTGCCTTTTCCCGATCGAGCCCGAGTCCATCTTGCCTACCGTGAGCTTGATATAGTCGCCCTCGTTCGCGCCGGATTGGATGTGCAGACCGCCGTATAGGCCGCCTCCGCCGCCTAAATATTTGTTCGGGGCGCTTGTATCGCCAATCCAACTCCCGTCGTCGTAGAGTCCGCCGCCGCGTCCGGGCGAATAGCCGTCCGGGTATTTATTGATAACCCACGCGGAATCGGGATCGACCTCCATGAAGCCCGCCTCCGTTTCCGCGTCCGGGAAGAGATCGTCCCAAGGCGAGCTTAGGCCGAATATCGAGCCGCTGCCGGTACCCGTTGCCGTGTGCAGCGCGCGCACGAAGTCGCTGGTTTCGTTTTCCATGCCCATGAACCGCTCGAAATGATCGAACCCATCGTACGTGGTGTTTTCCTTTATTACAGAGTCGAGCGACTTGCCCAATGCGAGCTCCCCGAGAATCTTCTTGTAGCCCTTTTGCAAGTTCTTGTCGTTCACTTCGCCGCCGCCCGCGACCTTCCAAGACATGTACATGACGGCCAGATAGCCTGCGCCGTAGTGCGCCGGCTGGCTGTCTTCGGTAAGCGCATCGTAGCGGAGAAATGATTGAATCTCCGCGTTCGAGGCGGTGCTAAAGTTCCTGGACCAGCCGTTATCGCCGCCGGCGGCCTGGGCCATGCCCTCTACAAACCATACGGGATAGGCGTCGTCGTGGCCGGACATACCCACCGTCGTGGCGAAGGCCATAACGGAATGCGTCAGCTCGTGCGCCACCAGCCTTTCCAGAGAGCCCCTGTTCGTCCATTGGCCGTTTTGATACGCCTCTTCCAAAGCGCGTACGTTCAGCGTCACCTTCAGCCCGATTTGATTTGGGTCGGTAGACCACGTCATGGAAGCAAGCCCATTGTAGGCGTCGCCTCTTCCATAATCAAATCCGACCTTTATCGGCGTGCTGAAGATGTCCGCGAGCTTTTCGTTATCCATCAGCCCGTCCGTTAGTTTGCTTATAAACTGCGGGGCGATTTCCTTGCTTATAACGTCGATAACGGCCGAAAAATCCTGCCCGCTGATATTGAACCAGTCGACATTGCCGATTTCCTCGTAGTCTTCGATCGGGAAGCCGTGCGAATTGCTGTGAACCTCGCTTGGCGAGCGGCGCGGGGCCAGCGAGCCGTCGAGCAGCTTTATATTGTTGAACGTCGTCGTCTCTGCAATTGAATCTATCTCTTGCATGAGCTGGTAATATTCAGCATCCAGCGCCGCGCGGTCGATACACGTCTCGTTGGAGTCGCTCGCGGACTGTACGGCCAGCTCGCGCATCCTTTGAAGCGCGTTTTGCGCCTCGGCCAACGCGCCCTCCGCCGTCTGGATAAGGCTTATGCCGTCCTGCACGTTACGCTGCGCCTGGGCAAGGCCGCGAATCTGGGCGCGCATCTTTTCCGATATGGCGAGGCCCGCCGCGTCGTCGCCCGCGCGGTTGATCCTAAAGCCGCTGGAGAGCTTTTCGGTATTCCTCGCGACCTTTGCGTTGTTGATGCTATACATGCGATGCGTATTGAACGCGGAAATGTTATTTTGAATACGCATGAAAGTCCTCCTTGACTCTCTTTATGACTATCCTTTATGTCGCTTTATCAATCCCACAGGCCCGTACGCTCCGCGGCCATCCTTGCGCCGCATTTGGGGCATACTTGCTCCTTGTCGGGATTTAGCTTCGCGCCGCCGCCGCAAGTAGGGCAAGGCGCTTGCCTTATGCGTTCCCTGTCGCGTTCCCAATAGCGCAAAACGGGAAGCGCCAATAATTCTTCACAAGCCGGACAAACGGCCCGCTTGTACTCCCAAAAGAAGCGGGTTAACGCTCCTTTTTTATTCGCTCTGTCGTACGCCGCGAGCGCAGAGCCGCCAAACTTCTCGCGGACAGGCTCCACCTGATTCGAGAGAAACCCGCCGCCAAGGTGCAATTCTTTTTTATAGCCGCATTCGCAGGCGTACCGAATTGTTTGGCCCATTTGAGCTCCTATAATGCTTGATATTTTACTTATCGGTACATATGCGCGGCGACTTTAGCGCAGAATACCAATTTATTTACATTTATCATTATCGGGAATTATTTCATCATTGTTTCACGTGAAACAATGCTTAACGCATTTATGCCTTTCACGCGCAGGCGTTATGGTCTATAATAAGCATGCGCCGCTGCGGGCGGCTGTCGCTTTGTTAATTTGCGCCTGTTATACGCTTGCCGCCGGAGGCCATTGTGAAAATACTGTTGATCCAACCGAGAATGAATAAACGGCCTATGGACAGTTCGTTGAAAATACAAATGTCGCCCCCTCTAGCGCTGCTGACGTTGGCTAAGCTGACTCCGGAGCGGCACGAAGTAATCATCATAAACGAAAACGTTGAGAAACTGAACTACGACATAAACACCGACCTAGTCGGTATTACGATTACTGTGGACGTAATGCCGCGCGCTTGCGGAATCGCGGAAGAATTCAGGAAAAGAGGCGTTCCTGTAGTTGCCGGAGGTATTCATATTACCTGTTTTCCCTACGAATGTTCGCATTTGTTTGACGCAATCTGTGTCGGCCCCGCGGAGCGGGTATGGGCGCGCATCCTTCAGGACATTGAAGCGGGCCGCCTTAAAAAAGAATATCAGGATATGCACAATTTTTGCGGCAGCGAAATAGTTCCGCCGCTCTATGGCCGCTTTGCGCAAAAGAATTATCTTTATCCAAATGTAGTATTGACAGGACGCGGCTGCCCGAACCGATGCGGCTTTTGCTACAATAGCTGTGAAAACCGGCTGTTTGTTAGAAGGCCAATCAAAGATGTGATTGAAGACATAAAGGCGCTTGGGACGAGGCATATCCTTTTTATCGACGACAACTTCGCAGGCGATCCAAGCTATACCGAAGAACTGCTGGAAAATATTCGAGAAATGAAGCTTGCTTGGGGCGCGGCCGTTACAACGCAAATAATCGATTATCCGGACTTGCTCGACCTTATGGCGGATTCGGGCTGTAAGTCGCTATTTATCGGCTTTGAATCATTGAATAAGCAATCGCTGGAAAGCGTAGGCAAGCGTAATAACGTTGATCGCTATGAAGAGCTTGTTGAAGCGATACACGGGCGGAACATCATGATCAATGCCAGTATGGTATTCGGCCTGGACGGCGACAATCAAGAAACGTTTCAATATACGCTCGATTGGCTGATTAAGATGCGTATCGAAACATTGACGTCGCATATTCTTACCCCCTATCCGGGAACTCGCCTTTATCGCAGCTTGGACGAAGCTGGGCGGATAACCGATAATAATTTGGAGCGATACGATACCGCGCACGTTGTATTTCAACCTGTGGGCATGACGGCAAGCGAACTCTATAATGGATATCTGTCCATGTATCGGCGGTTCTATTCGTTTCGCAATATCGCGCGCCGGCTGCCGCGATGCGCTCCGCAGCGCGCGCCATATATACTGTTTAACCTTTTCTATAGGAAGTTTGGAAGGGCGACTGCGGCGCTGGCAAAAATGGTTCCCATGCGAGCGCTGGGCAAAATAGCCGCAAGAATTTCATATGGCGTGAATGAGCGATACGCTATCTATTGACTCGTAAATGTTTCACGTGAAACAATACACGACGTATTTATGCCTTTCCTTTAGTCCCTATATAGTCTATAATGTTCCTACACTGACAAAAAACGGGGAGAACTGATTTGTGCCTAACAAAGTAATCGCCATTGCGAACCAGAAAGGCGGCGTCGGCAAGACGACCACCAGCGTAAACCTATCCGCCTGCGTTGCGCAAGCCGGATTTCGTACGCTGCTCATCGACTTCGACCCGCAAGGCAATAGCTCCAGCGGCCTCGGTATACAGCGCAACAAGCCGCGCCATACCGTATACGACGTCATGATGAACGGCGTGGAGTTGGACAAGGCCATTTTGACGACGGGCGTCGATAGGCTCGATCTCCTGCCGTCGAATATTGCGCTCGCGGGCGCCGAGGTGGAGCTCGTCGCTCAAATTGCGCGCGAACAGGTTTTAAAGAACGCTCTCGCGCCCTATATGGCCCGGTACGACTATATCTTTATCGATTGCCCGCCGTCGCTGGGGCTGCTGACCGTCAACGCCCTTACGGCGGCAAACCGTCTGCTCGTACCGATCCAATGCGAATACTACGCGCTCGAAGGGCTTTCGCAGCTCATGAACACCGTTAAGCTCGTGCGTCAAAACATCAATCCTAGCCTAGAAGTCGAGGGCGTGGTGCTGACGATGTTCGACGCGCGCACGAATTTGGCCGCTCAGGTCGTCGCCGAAGTGCAAAAGTTCTTCCAATCCAAGGTATATCGTACGATTATTCCGCGAAGCGTGCGCCTCTCCGAAGCGCCGGGCTACGGCGTACCCATAACGCTCTACGACCCGAGGTCTTCCGGCGCGCAGGCGTACGTTGCGCTGGCAGACGAGCTGATGAAAGGAGCGGGGTGATCGGTATGGCCGTTATGAAACGCGGATTGGGCAAGGGCCTTGGGGCGCTGTTTGATGACTTTGGGCACGAGGCGAGCGGATCGTATTTAGAAGTCGATATCCATTCGCTCGATCCGAATCCGAAGCAGCCGCGCAAAACGTTCGACGAGGAGCGCTTAAAAGAACTCGCCGCGTCCATAAAGCAGCACGGCATCGTGCAGCCGATACTCGTACGCGCCCGGGGCGATAGATATACGATCGTCGCGGGAGAGCGGCGCTGGCGGGCGGCGCAGCTTGCCGAACTGAAGGAAGTGCCCGTTATCGTGCGCACGATGGACGACCGTCAGCTATTGGAGGTTTCGCTGATTGAAAACATTCAGCGCAACGATTTAAACCCGCTGGAAGAGGCTGCGGCGATAAAGTTCTTGATGGAACAACACGACTTGACGCACGAGGAAGTTGCAGATAGGCTGGGCAAATCCCGCCCCGCGATATCGAACGCCGTGCGATTGTTGAATTTGCCGGAGCCGGTACAAGGCGCCGTGCTATCTGGAGAGCTATCCGCCGGGCATGCCCGCGCGCTGCTGGGCGTTTCGGATCCGGCGCGTTGCGAAGGGCTTGCGCGGCGTATTATCGGCGAGGGTCTTTCCGTTCGCGCCGCGGAGGCGCTTGTAAAAACCGCCGATAAGGAGAAGAAGCCCCATATTAAGCGCGCGCTTACGCCCGAGCTTTTTGAGGCCCAAGAGCGCTTGCAGGAGCATTTCGGTACGCGCGTAAAGCTCGTCGGCGACGAGGCGCGCGGACGGCTTATCATAGATTATTACAGCAAGGATCAGCTGGAGGAATTGTATCAGAGGTTTTGCGAATTATAATTAATCAGTTCGATTTCCCCAATAGCGCCGAAAGCGCCGCCCATTACGGCGAGCGCGCCGCAAACGCCGTCGACCGAAAGCGCCCATTTGAGCGCGGGTTCGATGTCTTCGTATGCCTTTATGCGGTTGCCGAGCGCCGTGGCCATTGCGTCTGATTGGGCGGTTATGCCGCAGCTATGTAGGCCTGTACGAGTATTCGGCGAGACGCTGGGGACAGCGTTTGCGGTTATAGACAGGACGTCGAGGACGTCGTCCCCTACATCAGCGGGTTTTGTAATAATCAGCGCCGCGTCCGCCTTTCCGAAGGACAGCGCGTGCCCGACGGTTCCGCTCGACGTGCATACGCCCCACGTTCCCGGCGGCAGCCGTATGCCGAGCTTGCCCGACAGAGGGGATTTCCCCGCGTAGACGAGGATATTGCGCTCTACGCGCGTTTTTATAAAAATATCGCCGCCGTTTTCCAAAATAAGCTCATCGGTAAGCTTTAACAGCTCTTTTGCTAAAATGTCGTTCACGGCGCCCGCGACGGCGGCCATCGGCCCGACGCCCGCTTTCTGCGCCGATTTACACATTGTAATAACAATATATGGCATAGCGTCGTTTTCCGGTATCGGCGAAAGCGCCTTGACGAATTCTGGATGCCCGCCCGCATACGCTTCGAGCGGCCCCCGCAGCTCGCGGAGCGCGCTTTCAGCGCGCGCGAAAACCGCTGCGGAAGCCTTTTTTGGAACGCCGAGGTGTAAGTCGCTTTCGCCTATTTTTACCGTGCGATAAATTAGGCCGCTGTGCAGCGACCTATAGAGCGTTCTGTCGTTATCATTGAAATACATTGACGTTGATAGCGCGCGTCGGGCAGGCCTTGACGCACTGCTTGCAGCGGACGCATTCCTTCGGATCGAACGAAAGCTTCCAATCGGGCGCTTTGATTTGCAGCGCTCCGGACGTACATACCGCTACGCAAGCGCCGCAGTCGACGCAATTATCGGCGTTGTGGATGATGCTGGTCGTAAACATATGCACGGAGATGCCGTGCTCCGAAAGGTAGATAAGCCCCTTTTCCAGGTCTTCTTCGCTGCCCGTGAGGTCTATAACGGACTTGCCGGGCCGTCCGGGCAGTATTTCGGCCTGTAATACATTGACGGTAAGGCCGTAGTCGCGAACCAGATCCGTAATAAACGGTTTGTCGGTCATGTCTATCGGAAAATATAGCGAGGCTTTTATTGTTTGCATAATACGCTCCTATTATCGATTTACTTGTAGGGGCGACCGCCCCGGTCTCCCGTGATATACCGCATATCCTGTAGGGACGCGATACATCGCGTCCGTGACCCCAAAACAGAACCATTTGTATCCCGGACGCCATATATGGCGTCCCTACAGGCGGGCGATTGACGTCACTTGATATTCAAAGGCTTATTCACCTTGCCGCGCTCGAAATATTGTACCGGCTCGCTCAAAAGGAATTCGCCTTTTTGTACCTGTTCCTTCAGCTCGGAGGCTATTTCGCGCGCTATGCGAAGGCTGGAAAGCGGCGCCGTTCTCGCTCTTTTACCATCCAATTCGATCTCGCCGGAGCGCAACTCGGCGTAGGATACGAGCCGCAGCGCCGGGCGGCTTCTCGAAGGCACGCTGTAGTCGAAGACGCGGGTAAAAAGCTCCTCGTCGGGCTTGGCAAGCTGAGCTAAAAAGTCTTCGTCCAAGACGGGATACGGTATCCCGATTCCAACGAACATCGAGCAGCCGTAGCCCTCGAATACCGCCGCGCGGATATATTGCGCCGACATACGCTTCATATCGCCCACAACCGCGAGCGTTACGCCGCCGTACCAGTCGCCGCCGGATTCCAGCTCGTGGTGGTTGAAGACCGTCTGGGTGCCCTCGAACGCGACATAGCCCTGAGCGCCGCCAAGGAAGATACGCGTGCCAATGCCCGTCGCGCGAAGCTCCGGATCCTTTAGCAGCGGGGAAAGCGCGCCGCTCGTAGAGTACGTGACGTTGCGCTTGTTCGGCAAAAGCGTGCCCATATAGGTATAAAGCGTCCGCTCCGTTGAATTCGTCGCGGCGGAGTAGTTTTGGTAGGCGTTGCGCGGGTTGAAGAGCATCGCCTGGTTCATATCCTCAAGCCCGATTTGCGTTTCGATCTCCTTGCGGGGGTAGCAGTCCGTGCCGTAGCTCGAAGCGCGTAATTTGACGCTTTTGCCCGCGATAAGGTCTTCGATTACGTGCGCGCCGCCGTATTGCATGCCCTTGTCGTTCGAGGGTTGCGTCGCGCCGACATAAGTATCCACCGCCGCGAGGCCGCCGTAGCACTCGACGTCGTTCAGCGTGATCTTTCCCATACGGATCGGCGGCTCGCTGTGGCCGAAATTCAAGACCGCGCCGGAGGAACACATAGGCCCGAACGTGCCCGTCGTGACGACGTCGATTTTCTTCGCCGCCGCCTTTACGCCATCGCTCGCAACCAATTCGGCCGCCTCCTCCGCGGTCATAACTACCGCCTTGCCGGCTTTAATCTTTTCATTTACTTCGATAAAATCGCGTTTCATATGGTCACTCCTTTGTTCCTATAAACACAAATCAGCTAGAGTAAACCACACTTTTTTACGATTCGCAATAACAATAACGAAATATCACAATCCGCTACAAAAGAATGCGATGATTTTACAAAACGATAGCATGACCCCCTCGCGTGAACATACGACCGCCGGGCGAATATACTGTAGTAATTTCGGCCGTGAGGGAGGTTTTCATTTGATTACCATAAGCTTATGCATGATTGTAAAGAACGAGGAGTCGGTGCTTGCGCGCTGTTTGGATAGCGTAAAGGACGTCGTCGATGAAATCGTAATCGTGGATACTGGCTCCACCGACGAGACAAAAGCTATCGCTAAGCGCTATACCGACAAGGTGTATGATTTTCAGTGGAGCGACGATTTCTCCGCGGCTCGCAACGAATCCTATGACAAGGCGAGCATGGACTACCAGATGTGGCTGGACGCGGACGACGTACTGCCCAAGGAGGAGGCGGAAAAGCTGCTGAAGCTGAAAGAGACGCTCGATCCCGAAACCGATATGGTAGCGATGAAATACATAACCCATTTCGACGAAAACGGCGTCCCGATGCACCTTTCCACGCGCGAACGCTTGATGAAACGCGAAAGACATTACCGCTTTACGGATCCTATACACGAATTTATCCCGCTTGCGCCCAATACATACTACAGCGATATCGTGATACATCATAGACAGCCGCCCAAGGAAGGCCGCTCCGACAGGAATATCCGGATTTACGAAGCGCTGGAAGCCAGGGGAACCATTTTCACGCCGCGGCAGCAATATTACTTTGCGCGCGAACTGAAGGATCACGGACAATGGGCGAAATCCGCCTATTATTTCGAAAAGTTCCTGGATTCCGGCTTGGGCTGGTCTGAAGACAATATCGGGGCTTGCCACGCTCTGGCGGCATGCTACAACGCCCTGGGGGATCGGCACAAGGTTCAGAAATCGCTAATAAAAAGCTTCCTATACGATTCGCCGCGCGCCGAAATTTGCTGTGAGATGGGGTATTACTACAAGAACGCGCAAAACTACAAAGCCGCGCTAAAGTGGTTCGTCTTGGCCGCTGGCTTGGGTGCTACGGATTCCGCCGGCTTTATTCTCCAGGATTATCACGGATATATCCCGAATATCGAGGCGTGCGTGTGCGCCTACGAGATGGGAGACTATGAGAGCGCGAAGCAATATAACGAGCGCGCCGCCGAATTTAAGCCAAACGCGGCTGCGATAGCAATAAACAGAAAGGTATTGGAGGGAAAATAATATGATCAGGTTTATGTTGGCTAATCAGCTAGCCAAGCAAATGTCCGACAAGATATCGTTGAGCCAGGAAGAGCTATATCGCATCTTGATTCTGCGTAAGCTGATGTTTTGATGCCAGTTTGAAAATGAAAATGATAACGGGGCGGCCAAAGGCCGCCCCGCTATCATTTATTTAATTATATCAACGCCCATATACGCCCTAAGCGCCTCGGGGATTACGACCGAACCGTCCTCCTGCTGATACGTTTCCAGTACGCAGGCGACGGTTCTGCCGACTGCGACGCCGGAGCCGTTTAGCGTATGCACGAACCTCGGCTTGTCCTTTGGCGTTTCGCGGTAGCGGATATTTGCGCGGCGCGCCTGAAAGTCTTCGAAATTAGAACAGGACGAGATCTCGACGTAGCGGCCGTAGCTGGGCATCCAAACCTCTATATCGTACGTTTTCGCCGAAGAGAACCCCAAGTCCCCCGCCGACAGCGCGACGACCCTGTACGGCAGCCCGAGGCCTTGCAACACCTTCTCCGCGTCGCGCGTCAGGCTTTCGAGCTCGTCGTAGGAGGTTTCCGGCGCTGTGAACTTAACGAGCTCGACCTTGTTAAACTGGTGCTGGCGGATAAGCCCCCGCGTATCGCGCCCCGCCGCGCCCGCCTCCGCCCGGAAGCACGCCGAATACGCGCAGTGATGTATCGGAAGCCTATTCCCTTCGAGTATCGTCTCCCGATATAGGTTTGTAACGGGTACTTCCGCCGTCGGGATTAGGAAATAGTCCGTATTCACGAGTTTGAAGGCGTCCTCCTCGAACTTCGGAAGCTGACCCGTGCCCGTCATGGAGGCCCTGTTTACAATATACGGCGGCAAAACCTCTTCGTAGCCGCTCTTTGCGTGTATATCGAGCATGTAGGATATGAGCGCGCGTTCGAGCTTTGCTCCCAGGCCGCGATAGAACGTGAACCTAGCGCCCGTAACCTTCGCAGCCGATTCGAAGTCGAGAATGCCCAGCCCTTCGCCGATATCCCAGTGCGCCTTCGGCTCGAAGCCGAACTCGCGCGGCGCGCCGTGCTTGCGTATTTCTACGTTGTCGGCGTCGGACAAGCCCTCCGGCACGCTTTCATGCGGGATATTAGGCAGCGTCATCAAAATGTCGTCGAATTGTTTATCGACGAAGCGCATCTGGTCGTCAAGCGCCTTGATCTTATCGCCGACTATCCGCATCTCGGCTTGAATCCCGGAGATATCTGCGCCCGCTTTCTTAAGCGCCGGTATGCGCGCGGAGGTCTCGTTGCGCTGCGCCTTTAGCGCCTCGTTCTCGGCTAAGACCTCGCGCCGCTTGGCGTCAGTCTTTAAGATTCCGTCCACGTTATAGTCCTTGCCGCGCCGCTCGAGGCCCTTCGCGAAGGCTTCGGGGTTTTCGCGGATTTTCTTGATATCGTGCATGTTGTACCTCTTTTCCTTGTGAAGAGAATACCAAAAAAGTCTTTGCAATACAATGCCCTTTTCGAGCATTTGTGATAAAATAAATACGGCGCAGGAGTATTGTCCGGCGGCGCGGTTGTTCACTTCCCATGAAGGGAGGTGGCGTTTATGGATACGACGTCGATCATAGTAATATTGATTCTCTTGATCGTGCTGATCCGTACAACGAAAAACAACCGTCCACGCAAATAGCCGGTTGCTTTTCTAGTAACATTCGAACCTAGGAACAACCGCGCTTAACGGCAATGCCCCTGTGTCATTATTATACCCAACGCAAAGTAAAAGTTCAAGCTTCTTGAACCAATCGTTACATCTTTTCAGGCGCGTACAGCCCGATTAATCTTAGCGCCTCTGCCAAAACGCCTCGCGTTGCGGCCGTTAGGCGCAGCCGGGCCGTACGGATGCTTTCGTCGTCGTCCATAATGCGATGCTCATAGTAAAACTTGTTGAACGCCTTCGCGATATCGAGCGCAAACCGCGTTATGATAAACGGCTCGTTCTTGCGCGCGGCTTCTTTTATTGCGCCGGGGAATTCCTCTATAAGGCGCAATAACTCAAACGCTTCGTCGTCGGATAGATTGTCGCCGATGTCTGTTTTCACGGGCAGATTGCCATCTGCCCCTACGGTATTGTTCGGGCTTTCATGTAGGGGCGGATGGCAATCCGCCCGCTTATCGAACGCCGCATTGCGATTCGGGAACCACTCCGCCTTCGCCAATACGCTGCACGCGCGTGCGTGCGTGTACTGGCAATATGGACCCGTTTCGCCGTCGAAGTTCAGCGCCCTGTCCCAGGAGAACGAGATGTCCTTAATTCTATTGCTGGAGAGCGTGTCGAATACCAGCGCCCCGACGCCCACGCGCCGCGCGGCGGTTTCTTTGTCCGCAAGGCCGGGGCTTTTTTCCTCGATTATAGCCATGGCCTTCTCCACGGCTTTTTTCATCACGTCGACGAGCAAAACGACGTTGCCCTTGCGCGTAGAGAGCGCGGCGTCTTCGAGAGAAACCATGCCGAAGGATACGTGCTCCATATCCTTTGCCCATTCGCGGCCGATCAATTCCAGCACCTTGAAGACCTGCTTGAAATGCAAGTCCTGCTGATACGCGACGACGTATAAGCTTTTTGCGAAGTCGAACGTCTCCTTGCGGTAGATAGCCGCCGCAAGGTCGCGCGTGGCGTAAAGCGAAGCGCCGTCCGCCTTAAGTATCAGGCAGGGCGGCATGTTATATTCGGCTAAGTCTACAACGGACGCGCCGTCGTTCAGCTCTAAGAGGCCCTTTTCGCGCAGCTCGCCTATTACAGGGGCCATCTTGTCGTTGTAGAAGCTTTCGCCCGTATAGTAATCGAACTCGATGTCGAGGTCGTCGTATACGCGTTTGACCTCGCGCAGCGTCATATCTTTGAACCATTCAAAGAGCGACTGCGCCTCTTCGTCGCCGTCTTCGATTTTGCGGAACCACTCCCGCGCCTCGTCTTCGAGCGATTTATCCTTCTCGGCCTCCTCGTGGAAGCGGACGTATATCTTCATCAATTCGATCATCGGGTTTTGCTCGATCGCGTCCCTGTCGCCGTAGCGTTTATAAGCTACGATCAGCTTGCCGAACTGCGTTCCGTAGTCGCCAAGATGATTTATGCCAACGGGCTTGTACCCGAGCTTGGCGTATATGCGGCAAAGCGAATGCCCGATGACCGTCGTGCGGAAATGCCCGATATGGAACGGTTTCGCGATATTTATAGAGGAATAGTCGACGCAAACGGCGCGGCCTTGCCCTTCGCTTGAAGCGCCGTAGCTTGCGCCCGCTTGTTCATACGCTTCGAGCACGTCCTTCGCGAACGCCGTCCTATCCAGCCGGAAGTTGACGTACCCGCCCGCCGCTTGGGCGGAAAGCCCGCTCTCGCTCAATTTCTCCGCGAGTTCCGCCGCGATTAGGTTCGGGGCCTTACGGAATTGCTTTGCCAATTTAAAACAAGGGAACGCATAATCGCCCATGGCCTTGTCCGGGGGCGTTTCGAGCTCCGCCGCGCCGGGTTTAAGGCCCAAGATTTCTTCGAGTTTTGATTTAATCGCTTGTTCTGATTTCAATAACTAACCTCTTTCTCTATACTGTAGGGCGGGGGCTCTGCTCCCGCCGCAGACATTTATTACGTTTGATACGGCAGGAGTAGAACCCCTACCCTACAAATAATCGCCCTTCGCAAGCTCGTCCAAAAGCCTTTTCCGCGTATTCAGCCCCGGATCCGTTACGCATTTCAGCCATAACCCGCGCAGTATTTCGCCCACTTTGGGCGAAGGCGCGATACCGAGCGCGGCGCATACATCCTTGCCGCCAATAGCGAGCTCGCTGGGCGAGAACGGCATTTTCCGGCGCTCTATTTCGGCTAGCTCCTTTGCGCAAAGCCCCGCATCTCTGTAGCCAAGCGCATGTACGAGCGATACGAACAATTCCGCGCGTTCGCGTCCCAGCTTCGCGAAAACGAGGCGCGGCAAATCATCACCGACATCCAGTGCTTCGAGCAGCGCTTTTACCGTTTGGCGTACAGCGTTTGGATAGCGCAGTCGCTCCAGCGCGGCATCGGCCCTATCGGGGCCAAACTGCGCTAAAAGCGCCGCGAGTCGGAGGATCAGAAGACGCTGATCATTACCGCCCGCCTGTAGTGGCGAACTGTGTTCGCCCGCGACAACCTGTAGGGACGCCATACATGGCGTCCGTGACCCCAAAACCGGCGCGTTCGTTTCATCACGGACGCGATATATCGCGTCCCTACATGTGGGCGGTTTAATTAACGCCTCTATATGAGCGCATGACGCTTCCACACACGCCTCAACCGAGGCGCAAGCAACGTCTTCGCCCAAGATTATCTCCAGCGCGCCCAAGTCCCTCAGCGCCAACAGCGCGCGCTTGTGCGCCGGCATAGTAAAGCGCTTTAGAGCCGATTCGGACAATAACATCCGCGAGAACTCGGCGTTTATGCGTTCCGGCGCAATTTCGTTGAGCCTTGCAGTGCTGCTTTTAGCCATTCGATATGTCTTCGGGTCTATCGTAAAGCCCAATTCACAGGCAAAACGCACCATTCGCAGTATACGCAGGCCGTCGTCCAGCATCGTGCCGTCCGAGACGGCGCGCAATACCCGGCGGTTTAAATCTAAAAGCCCCATGCCCGTCGGGTCTAGTACGCTGCCCGTATTAAGCTCTAAATACAACGCGTTTACGGTAAAGTCCCGCCGTGCGGCGTCATGCTCTATCGAGCGCGTAAACGAAACGGCATCGGGCCTATGCCCCGTGGTATAATTTTCGGTACGGAAGGCCGTATATTCAAACGAGCGCCCGTTTACGCGCAAAAGCAGCGTGCCAAGCTTCGGCGCTTGTGGAATGGCCTTGACGCCGCCTCGCTCGCAGGCCGAGGCGACTTCCTCGGGCGTA